>JACLAD010014848.1_pt1 | contig 18320 bp, 21 predicted proteins | sample 8027901 | NCBI WGS metagenome assembly JACLAD01 (sample SAMN15725071, study PRJNA655200) | protist metagenome | isolation source: fluorescence activated cell sorting (FACS) single amplified genomes of... | place: Spain: Blaines Bay Microbial Observatory, Mediterranean Sea | collected 2016-07-05 | reverse complement strand
CAACTTTCTCACTAGCTTCTCTCTTCTTCCCTCACGCCAGCGCCCTGTGCGAGGCGCAGCTCCAGGCTCTAACCTCCTCGTCTCACGACGGAAACGAGGGCGTCTTCTCCCAAGGAAGCGTGCCCTTCGCCAGCTTCGCGCGAAGGGTTCAAAACAGCACCGAGCTCCGTAATTTGTGCCGAGGGACGCCGGCTGCGACGGTCAACCGAGCCGCGAAATACACCGAGAACAGAGTGCAGGAAGCGTTGGATGCGCTCGCAATCGCTGGCGCTGAATCGCCGAACCCGGCGTCACTTAGAGTTGCTGCTGACGCTGTAAAGCACCTCGCGTCTTCGACTGCTTTCTTTTCGGGCGCGCAAGAGGGCGCCGCCGCCGCTGCCAAGGAATCAGGGGACGGCAGGCAGTACGGGTGAGCAGCTGCACTGTTTCCCATTTCTCTCTCTCTCTCTCTCTCTCTCTCTCTCTCTCTCTCTCCCCTCCTCCGCTTTTCTTACCCTCTCGTCGCCGCTTCTCAGAATCCTTCCGACGAGCGATTCCGCAGCCCGCGTTCTCTGCTTCGTGCCGGGATCCGGAGGCCGACCGCAGGACGCGGCGTCAGTCGCTCTCTCGGGAGACGTGATCGTCGTGACAACGAGCAAGGGGGGCGAGGGGGTGAAGATGAGCGCAAGCGAACTGCGCGAGGGCCTGCGCCGAATATTGCTGGAGGTTTAAAAGAGATCCCTCCTATTACTGATGAATGCGATTCAAGTGCTTTTCCCGTGTGAGATTGAACAAGTTTCAAATAGAACGCGAATTGCAGCCGGTCACCCTAGTGTCACCGAGCAATAACCAAAGATATCTTTGCTCACTACCCAAGTCGTACCAGCACGAGCAGGACCAACCAGACCACTGCTGCGCCGCATACCTATTTTGTCATCCCACGCGCCGACACCAGCTGACGCCAAGGCTACAGTGCAGCCACATCCAAAGCTACCGCTGCCGCCTCCTGGGCGCTAACCATCTCCCCACGTACCGGCGTAATGGACTCCCTCGAGTTGGGGAGTGCAAATGGCCGAGGTATTGCCGACGAAGGCGACATTAAGCCTCTAGTTACCGCCGCCGAGAATGAACACCTCGAGGTTGGGGCGCCGCGTTTCGGTGAAGAGGACGGCCGGAAGGCGCTAGGAAAGATCTACCCTCTGCTCTGCGCTTTGCACCTCTTTCTAGTTGTTCTGTCTTTCTTCACTGCGATCTACTCCCTCGTCTCGGCGACGAACTCGGCTGCTGGTGTGCTCCTGAGTTGCACTTGGGTCGGCGTCGGCCGATACAGCGGCATCACTTTGCCGCGTTGCTCCGCAGGATCAGAAGGTTGGCGGGGGATCGTACTGGCAACGGGCGTTATCATATTGGCCGTGTGGGCACTTTACACGATGCTCACCGCAGTCAAGCAGTGCACTGGCCGCCTCAACTACTACCACAAGCTTCTACAAGAGGCCGAGAAGTATCGAGTCAAGCCGTTCCTCCAGCGCGCCGCTGACCTCCGAGACCAAGTTGAGAAAGGTGACTTTGGCAGAGCTGTCTCCACTGTGTTGAACATGTTCTACTTCGACCATTTCAGCTTTCTCTGGGGCCGGGTTGTCGGATGGAAGTGTCTCCTCATGGGGGGTCTCTCCATTTGGCTTCAAACCACCACCGTGGATACCTTTGTCTCTGAACTCGACCAAACGAACTACGTATGGTCCACAAGTGATGCGACGAAGGTGATTTTCCTCGCAGCAATGTTGACATGTTCCATAATGGGGCAAAGTGTGGCACAGCTGCTGTTGATTTCGAACAATGTCAAGATCAACTTTGACCTCTATATGTGGAGCGAGACGTTCGCCGACAGCATCACCTTTTTCGTACAAGTGGCGGCAATCTACGTCACGTCGGAAGTCGAAGACAAAAATATGATCCAAGTGCTCGCTGAAAAAAGCGTCTTGGAAATAATCACGTACTTGTGGCCGCCAATTTCGATCATGTTGAGCCTTGATGGTCTCGAAGAGGCCTTAGCTACACAGTACGTGCAGGAGGAAGACGCACTCAAAGATGATGACGACACCAATGATGATGTCTTCGTTACCGATACATGGCGTCAGAACGATGCTGCGTGGATCTCTTTTGTGGTCATCTCGCTCACTATTGTCGGGCTTCTATCTTGGTTGATTATTACGAAGATTGACTCTCTTGTCGCGTTGGGGTCGCTCCTATCTTTGAATTGCTCAGAGAGGGCCGCAATGCTGTCAACAGACAACTCCACAGCTTACATGTGTACAACCTCGATAGCCCTCCTCTGTGGCAAGCGAGACAAAAACACAGTCCCAATGATCTTTGGAGGGACCGGTGCAAATCTTCCTGTTGACAAGGAAACGCGATGGAGCATCGAACTCGGCTGTTCGGACAAGGACGACGAACAGCAGACGTGCATCATTCCTGATGGCAAATTAACGTACGGATTTGATTTATCCTGGCAATGAGAAGAGCATGCGACACTCACAGAGTCTTTGTTCGCACGCACAGATACGACTGCGTCACGCCTACCTCGATCACGCCGGAAACGTTTGCCTTTACCCTCGACGTCACCAGAGGTGCTTATTGGACGAATGCGATTGCCAAGGCTCTGGATCATAATCCTCGGCGCTTGAACGTACGAGACTGCGCTTACGAGACGCCTCAATTCAAGGTCTGGCGCTACGAAAATGAAACGGCATGTATGTCAGCCATTACGACCAGAAATGACGACGGTGCTCTAGAGTGGCTTCTGCCTTTGAATTACACCTCGAGGCACTCGTACCCAATTGGTGGAGGGAAGGGTACCGCGGCAAAGGAGGAGGCTGGTAGGTGCATTGTGGGGTTCGTATCAGAGCGCCGCTTGACTAAACCGTGACCCCAACTCTTCTGCAGAGGCAAATGCAAAGATGGGCCCAGCGCAACTTCAAAACAGCTCGATTTTGGCTGCAGCCGGGTCGACACCTTCGGATACTCTCTACTTTCAGTGTTTAGTCGACAAGCTCCCCTGCTGCAGGCGTTTCAATTGGATGCTGTCTTGCGGAACGTCTCCGGGCAGCATTTTCGCAACGCGCGTTGTCAACCGCGCGAACTGCTCGAGCGCATGCGGAAGCACGCTGGTATCTGTGGGAGGGACCCTAACCCCATACTTGCCGTGTTCACGGAACACGAGCGAGTGCTTGGTGTCAAGTCAGTAGACAAAACGATTTGCTTTATTCCTTTTCTTCGTTTCCTTTCGCGTCTTCATTATCGTCCAATACAAAGCGTTTGCGCTCCTTCTTTGGAGGCGAGAGACCTAGGAAAAGTCGCTCGCTCCCGCTAACCTTCTTCTTCTCCTTGTCCCGCCTGCCAGAGGAGAGCGCACTCGGAATTGTCAACACCTGGCTATCAATCACCACCCGACTCCGATCCTCCCGGGCCACGACACTCTTATCCAAGTCGTTTCGGGCATTTTGCTCTGGTTTCTTCGGGCTCAACCCCACCGGCTTCCTCGTGAACTTGCGCTTTTTCATGCTTTTGGGCCGGGGTCTGGAGGTGAACCCCCTGTCGAGGAAGACCAAGCTTCGCTGTCCAACGCACGCGGGGAGGAGCGTGGCGACGGGCGCGTGCGAACAATGTCTCTGTGAGCTTCGATTTTCTCTCGTGCTGTTACGGTTTGCTCTCGCTTTCGCTCGACTCACGTCCGCAAGTTTGGAAAGCTCCTCCTCCGTCATTCCTGCGTCTACGGTCTCGTGGTCCTTCTGCGATGGAAACGAGGTGGAGTCGTTGCCGAAGCGATCTCGAAGGGTGAACGTTCCAGGGCCTGGAGACGAAGAACCAAGGCCCCCGCTCCAGGTGATCGGGTCCTGGACAGCAACATCCTTTCTGAATCCTTGTCCCACTTTTCCGCTTTCAACGCAGTTTGACTTCTCGCCATCCTTCAAGATCATGGCATGGTAAGACCCGGGTCCAAGTTGGGACGGCCGTTCCTTGGTGAAGCGTGGCTCTCGGGAGAACATCGGGGTGGATTATGGATTGATTATATGAGGGATGATGAAGTAACCGAAGACCGAAGAAGTTCCTGCTTCATCCTTCCTGTTCCTTCCTCCTTCTTCCTTCCTCCCATTTTCCAATTTCAAGGTATTAGTAGTTCTTTCTGTGGTTAGAATTTTATGATAAAAATACTGGCTAGAAAATAGATTTTATAAAAATAAATAAAAAAATTGATATAATATGGTTGTTTTGCATGTAACTGTAAAAGTTCAAAAGTCAAGTGTTGCGACTCGCAACCGGAAAATTGGATGGAAGAAGTAAAGGCACAAGGAGGATTTCCTCGGCACCACCAACCATCAAAACAAAAAGCAATAATGTCAGAGTCAGACAAGACGAAGAACTTGCTTGACAGCATCCTTGGCGTAGATGCGGGAGCTGAAAGTGGCGATGGGGCGAGGGATGGGTACGGGGCGTCTTCGCGAAAGAGAAAGCGAGGCGATGGCGGCAGCGGCCGACGAGGCAAGGACGGCGACGACGACGGCGACGACGACGACGCGCCTCGTCCTAACAGACTCGGTCTCGGAGCGAAAGCAACATCGGGAAGGGCGGGCAAAGGGAACGAGAAGGACGGAGAAAAAACAAACCTTGATGCCGAGTCTGCGGCGGCTGTGGGACTTGCAAGGACCTTGAGTCGCTCCGCGAAGAAGAGGGCGATGGAAGCAGCGGAAGTGTCTGATGGGAGTGAGGACGAGGACGAGGAAGAAGAGGAAAGTCGGACATCCGCGTTCAAGAAGAGGAAGACGATGGCAAAAAGAAAACGCGGCAGCGGAGGGGTCTACGCAAACGTGAAGGAAGGGAAGAGCAAGAGCAAGGGCAAGAACAACAAGCAGTCGGCACCTCAGACGGGGGACGAATCGTCGAAAGCTGCTGCTCAAGCTGCACCCAACTCTGTGGAACTCGGTGTGAATGCCGCTACGGGAATTGACGCGGAGTCTGGACAGATAAAGAAGAAGAGGTCGAAGAAGAAGAAGAGGCCGAAGAAGAGGAGCAGGCAGAAGAATCGCCGCAAGGACACGCGGGCGGACGAGGATAAGCCCGGCGGGGCGAAGTGGAGGGAAAAGAACGGCTTCCGCGAGAGGAGGGGGAAGGAGACGGGAAAGGGGACGGGAAAGGGAGGCAAAAGTAGGGGCAACGGGGCGAAAGGAGGCAGTACTATTGTATGTAAATGACCTTATGTATAAAGAGAAGAGAAGAGAGTCGATGTCAAATTGCTGTCCTCTCCTCTGTCCTCTGCCGCTTGAGAAATCCTGCCCGAAAGCCTGAGAATGAGGGCGTATGCTTCTTGTGCAAAGCTTCGCCGCGAACCTTTTCCTGCACAGCTCCCTGCGACCCCCCGCTAGGTGAACTCTCAGCCGGCAGGCAGGCTCGGGCCTTTGCTTGGAGGTCTGCCTTTGTGAGAAGGCCCCGTAGCGCTTCCTTCCCGAAAACGCTCGTGATTGCCAGCTTGAGCGACTTCACGGACATTGTGTCAATTTCCTCAGCTGTGAAAGACGGCTGAACTTGCGAACAGGCTTCACTTTGCTCCCCGCCTATCTTGCTTTCGGTTGCTGGCGGCGTTGGTGTTGCTGCGACTTCTGTCGGCGGAACAGTAGGCGAACCGTAGTCGATTGGCTCCCCTCCGTATTCGTACTTCAAACTATCAAGGTGCTCTACGATCATTTTTTCTTTCTTTTTTTGCTCTGTGCTTTTCAATTATATTTTGTGCGCTATAGGGTTGTAGTGAGTACAAAACTCTACAATGTTCTAGAAATTCCAGAAAGATCTCGAAAACTAGTGACAAAATGAGCAGAGATACTGGAAGCAATGCATTAACTCCATCTTTGCACAACACTGTGTCAAAACATTATATTATGTCACTACAAAACTGGGACAGGTTAGGCAGGGAGAACGCAGGGAGGGAGGGTACGTAAAATTTTACCATTGAGTTGTGTTTGCTTGGAGGTTTTCTCGAGGCACCCACGCCGTTTCAATGAATTCAGGTCGTTGCAAATAAAATATTCTCGCACAGGCGGGACAACGAAAAGAAGAAGGTCCCGATTTTTCCACACGATGACCGGAACCGCTACTCTCGAGATCGAGAAGGAGGAGGAGACGCCTTGGTACTCCGACGACCGAGAGCCGGGAGCCGAGATCGTTATCGCAGCGGTTGCCGCAGCTCTATTGGTGTACCCGATCTATTTCGGTTTCACCACGCTGTTTCATTGGCTGTGGACAGAAGTTGTCCCGATAACCAAGATCTGCGAGTGCCCCACAAGCATCGACAACGTTGGACCGGGTTCTATTTACTATGAGGGCTGTGCTGATACGAGCTCTCTCTGGTTCCAGGTGAACTCTCTCTCTCTTCTATCTCTCTTCTCTCTGGTGCTGCCTCACACGTTCTGACGCAACTTCAGACCTACAACAATGCCTCAGCAAATACAACTCACACCGTACAGGGTTTGTTTGGAAGTGTCGAATGGACCAGAGAAACAATCCGCAACAAGCAAGGCCAGGTTGGTTTCGCAAACCTGGCTCCTCCATTTGTTTATCAGTGCAAGATCGTGCGTTGTAAGTTCTTCGATCTCGAGAGTAGCGCTGAAAGCCACAGGAAATGACTTATATCTACGACTCTTCAGTTGTATGGGAAGATCCAATAGACATCAGTAGCATCGTTGTGGCGATAGGGATGATTCTGTCGACCGTATGGTCTGTATTTACTTCGTCGATCATGTCGACGAAAGTGTACAACGACCGCGTAGAAGTCACGTATTTTCCAGGCTGGGACAAAATAGCAGTTCCTCTCTTCGCAATCAAGTCAGACCCAAAGGCGCACGAATTGGCCGGACTTCCTCCCCTTCGAGACGATGCTTTAACCGTGCATTGCTCGGAAGTAATTGAATTTGGTGAAGCAAAGGTAAAATCGACCATAATGAAAGGGGAACCATATACGGAGATTCGCATTGAGCCAAAGGACAAGGAAGCCTTCCTCTCCGCGCTCAAGGAAGCACGCGAAAGCTCGTCTCGAAGCGAAGGCGCTCGCAGCCGTCACTACTTTGATAACCATTTGCCAAATAAGGCCGACCTGCGCGTAGACGATATGAAACGCAATATGGAGCAAGGTGCGGAGGGGGGACAAGGCTCAACAACATCTTGGGATCCGTCATTCTGCCGCGTCGGCTACATTATTCGCTCACTCTGGGTTGGTGCAGTGTACATTGTCTGCAGCATATTCTTCTTGCGGATCGCGTTCTACGCCTTCTTCTTCGTCATCGACCCCTTCAAACCCAGAACCGTGAACGACTTTGAGAGGAACGTTTTCGGAACAGCGGATGACCTCTTCTTTATTCTTGGGGGGGCCGTCATCAGCGTTGTGGGATATGCTCTCGACGGTATTCCAACAAAGATCTGCTGGAATGAAAACTCAGTTGTAATCTTCTGTGATCGCTGGCACAATATTAAGGTCATGTTCGGGGTTGCGGACGAGAATAGCTACAGAACGACCATTATCGTTCCTAGGGACGAAATCGTGTCTCTTCAAGGACGCGAAGATCGCGACTTTTGGGAGGGTCTCTTCCGCTTTCCGTTTGAGGTGAGTGGAGTTGATCGAAAAAGAAAGAAGGAGGGACTAGCGCTGTAAGCACAGAGAGAGAGAGAGAGAGAGAGAGAGAGAAGACAAGGAGCACCAAAACTAAAGAAGCTTCAAAACCGCACCAGGAGCCTGACGGTTGGATCCTCAAAGTGATGACGTATTACAACATCTACGAAGGGGCAGGAGGCTTCCAGGTTGAGAAGAAAACGGCATCACTAGGAGAACCTTTGAGCGTGGAGACCAGTTGGAACGCATATTTCATGGTGCCCAACAATCATTTGGAAGCATTTAAGCAGTTGAGCAAGAAAGAGTAGAAAATCAGGATTTCCTCTTTTCATTTTTTCAACTTCAATCAACGGGAAGTGATACAGTCCGTTTGAGTAAAACCAAATTATATGACCCTGTTGTAATTTCGAAGCACGAGATATCGTTCGTGAGCCAAAAACTAAAGAATAGCAGAAGGAGTGCAAGGCGCTGGCTCAGAAGCTCTTTGCATGTGCAGACAAGCAGTGAGAGAATGAGAGCCCAACGAACGTAAACATCTAGTAAATATAGAAATAAGGTCGTCAATTCCATAAACCTATTAAGCATGGAAAGAAGACGACGTAGAGATTGATCGCCGCAACCGTGTTGGTCCGCAAAACGAGCTTGCGCTTGAATCACCACCATCCTCGTTGGCTTTCCACAAAGGAGCGCCGGACGATGCGTCGCTGTCGGTATTTGCTGCCATGACAGGTCCACCGCAGCCATCAACGCCATCGCTGCCACTCCCGCCGGAGCAATCTCCAGAGCGTTCACTGCTACGTCCCGCGGACGTGCTCCATCTCCATCGCCACTCTAACATTCGCGATCCCGCTCGGCTGTGTTCATGTTCGCCTCCTTCTCCCCCCCCTCTCCTTCCGATCCCAGGGATCTTTATTGATGAGAGAGTCCGCGTCGAAGCGCGCCAGAACTCTCCCGTGCGTGAGCCTAGTGTCGCGCCGCGGCGTCCACGTGTCTTCCACACCCCACGCACGACGAAAAAGACAAGCACGCCGATAGCAATCACATTAGCTGTGAAAAGCATCACAGTAAGGGTTACGGTTGCAGCAGAGTTGGGGTTGAGACTTGGGTACAGAAGGCTTCCAAATTGTCTGCCCAACGTTCGTTCTGTTAGTTTCGAGTTTCTTTGCGATCAGGGTTGGGTGCTCTCGCTTCGCTCGAGACTCACGTTCCAATAAGCGTAGACAATGCCATGGTCTCCAGTCGATGGAGAATAAGGCTTTCGTACGGGTGCATTGAGAGGTGCAAACAGAGCGCAAAGAGAAGGACGATGATCGCTGCGTAGCTCTGAAAGAACTCCGTCTGCGCGCCTGCCCGAACAAAGACCGAAATGAGAATGATAGCAAGCTTGCGGAGAAGCACAGTTGCCTCCCAATAGTATTTCGACTTGCGGTACCCTTGATACAGAAATCCAAAGAGAAGTTCAGTCTTAGGCTCATCGAGCCGCTTGCGACGAGAGTAGACGCAGGCGAGGCCTGCAGCAGGAATGCCTATCGAGTCTACGCGTGCGTTGTGAGTGTATTTTCATACGTTTCTCCGAACTCCTCGCTTGCCTTCTCGCTTTGAAACTTACATACGCACGCAAAAACTGAAGCTAGCGCTAGCATGGGCCCATATGCAGGATCCGAGGTAGAGAGTGTCATATCAGAACGGAGGACGCGAAGGAGCTCTCCGTTATACCACACGTCAATTTGATACGTGTCAAAGACCAAGAAAATCGAGCGGCAGAGCGAGACGTCTGTCAACAGGGAGGGAGGAGAGGCAAACGCGTGAGTTTCTGTTCTGTTCATCCGTGCTGCCGGAAAGATAAGGCGTGACTGCGTGTCCAACTCACAAAGGAAGAAGAGGATGACAACGCTCGCGCGTCCCGCATGCAGGACAGCCGCGCGCCATGTGTTGACAGAGCGCAGTGCTGTGACGGCTCCCATCGTTGTTGCACACTTCTCGGTGCTTCTCCCGGTTTGCCCGTCTTCTAATTCGTTTTCGGTTGTTGCCTCGCTATCCATCCTAGTATCGAGCTGGCAGTTGTTTTGGAGGCCAACCAGAGTCTGAGCAAGAGAGCCGCGGCGAGCGTGGTGGAAGTCGCGCTGCTGCTCCTCGGTCTGTGGGTCTCGTGTCACATTTTCTTCTACTTCTTCTGCCTCCTCCTCTCTGTCGCTCTCCCCGTGCTCTTCTTCCTCTCCTTCCTCTTCGCCGCCACTGCATGAACAGGCGCACGAACCGTGTGCGCATGCGATGCCAAGAAAGACGATGAGGGCGAGGGTGCATAGGACGATGGGCAGTGCCATCGTGCCGTAGAAACGGGCGGACATCTGCAGTCGAAGGACACTGTTGTGATGTGTGGTGGGCGTGAGAGAACGCAGAGCAGGATGGAGAGGAAAAAAGAAATCTCACCACTGCAAAGGAACGGAAGAAAACCCAACATCTGTTGCAAGAGAGGCAGCGCCAAGCATGGACGTCAAGAGCGTCTCTTGTTGATGACGAAACGATCCGACTGCAGCGAGGACTTGGACGTGATTGATGATGATTCTGTAATATGAGGGAAGATTAGAGAATGAAGAAGGAAGAGGAGAGACAGAGAAGGGCGAAGCTCACCTTACAACAGCCATGGGCTTTTGCCTCCTGTTATACGAAGCGAAGACCACAGCTCCGACGCAGAGGAGAAGTGCTAAAGCTGCCGCTACCATCATCATCTCGCTGTATGGTGAGCCCGGACACTGCCAAAGGGTCATGGTTGATGTGTTTTTGAGTTCCGAGCTACATACTGGACGTAAGGTAGAAAGGAGAAGAGTAAACACCACGCACCTGGAAGCAACTGTCGCCCGCCAACGTGTAGTTTTCGCTGCACGCGGCGCAGAGAGGTCCCGAATGCCCCTCGGAGCAGAGATTTTCAAACGGCGGTGGCGACGAGAGACCTCTCCTTCTCCTCGACGACGACGAAGATGATGTTGACAACGCAGAAGAGCCGCGGCACGATCCTGAGATGGGGCATTCGTAGAATATTGAGGACGGGAAGGTAGAGTCGACCTCGCCGCGCCAAAAGCCTTCATTCGCCTGCACGTCGTTCTGGGCTGTCCCCGGCACACTGCAGTTCATCGCATCGGAGCACTCTACGCACGCAAAGGATTCAGCACTTCCAGACTCGGCCGTGCAGAAGCCCTCCGCACATATGCAATCGCTGAGCGAGGAGGAGCCAGCTCCTGCCGTGGTCGCTCGCCCGGGAACAGGGTCGCATGCCACGCAGTCGTTCTCGCTGGTGCTTCCGGTGTGTGCGTTCCAGCTGCCGCGTCCGCACTGCGTACACTCTTGATTACCCTCGTCGGTTTTGAAAGTCCCTCTCGGGCACGCTTCACATGTACCCGTCATGTTGCTCGCGTCTCCGGCGGCTACAACGAGATACTCGCCTCTCACACACCGCATGCATTCACCGTAGCCGTTCGCGTCAGTCGGACGAAAGAAAGAGTCTGAGCAGACACAATCTCTCTCGTCCCCGAGACCGGCCGTCAAGTTACTATTGCTGTTAGGCGGGCATGGCTGACAGTCCGAGGCTTGTGTTGCGCCCTCGCCGTCGAGCCATGTGTTTACTGGGCACGCCGTGCATGCCCCGCCACCTCTTGTCTCTTTGTACGTCCCTGCTGCGCACGGTGAACAGGACGCGGCGCCATAGACCTCTCCACCGCCGTCGGCAACTGTGAGTAGTGATCGATCTAGCGTCTCACCCACGTCGCAGAGCAGGCATGCGCCGCCGAGCGCCGCAGAAACCTTGACTGTTGTAGTGTCGCAGGTGCAGTTATCAACTGATGTGGCACCGGTCAATCCGTTTGTTGTACTTGAAGAGGAAAGGAACGAAAGGTGATCACAAAGTGTAAGCAACGAACAACAACAACAAACAGCAAACGACAAACAACAGACACACCTTGAGTCTGGGCACTGGATGCAAGATTGAATATCGGTTGCGCCCTGAACCGGCTGGTACGTGTTCTCGGGACACGGTGACCCCGAGATTGAAGTAGATCCAGGGCCACACCAGCCGCCTGCGTTGCACAATCCGCTGCACGTTTGCTCTGTACCGTTGCCATAGTGTCCCGGCGCGCAAAGGAAGGGACACCCAGCATCAGGGAGGTTGTCACCGAGCGTCGAGGTCCTCGGTGCATACATACCAAGTGGACACCGAAACGCAATCTCTACACCCGAGACCGACACCAAGCCGACACCGAGAGCGTCTAGGTTGCCAACTAGTGTCGTGTTGTACACGAAGAAGGAGGAGCCACCTGTCATGAAGACACCTCCACCGAGCGTCTGCGCCGTGTTGCTTACGAGCGAAGAGAACTCTAGGCTCAGCGTGGAGGAGGTCGTGCTTGGAGCGCTCGTAGTAGTTGTTGTACTTGTGGAAGAACCAAAGGCTTGGTTCGACCCCGTGATCGCCTGGAGGGCGTTGTCGCGGCTGCTCTCTGACGCGTATAGCAGCAGGGCTCCACCATACCCAGCCCGTTCCGTTCCAATGACGCAGCCTACGCTGGTAGACGAGCCGTCGCAGCCCGCACGATTTCCCTCAAAGGCGGTGGCGTCTGGGGTATAAAGGAAGAAACGAGACAGGGAGAGAGAGTGGAGAAGAGAAAGGGAGATGGAATGATAAGATAATGGCTGAGAGAGAAAGAGAAGTACAAAGAGAGAGAAGAGAGAAAGACTTACTGATCTCGAGATCCCCCCTTACACAGATCGCGCCACCGCCCTGGTACTTGAGATAAGACGAGTCAAGATTTCCCGGAGCAGAGTTTGCGTCAAAGTTGCAGTTGTGGATCTTCAGGCTGCTGCTCGTCCCAGCTGCTGCTACAGCACCCCCACAGCCAAACGCAACATTAGAGGAGAAATTGGTGCTAGATAACGCGAGGCTGTGGTAGAGAAGAAAAGAGAAAGGGAGAGGAGAGAAGAAATAGTAAGAAGAAATAGTAAGATAATGTCCGAGAGATAAAGAGAAGTACAAAGAGAGAAGAGAGAGAGAAGGAGAGAGACTGACCTTCCTCCAGACTCAACAACTATTGCGGCACCATCCTTACCAAAATACTCCCCTCCAACAACGTTGCTATCAAACTGCGCGGAACTGACGAGCAAGCTTCCAAGAGACCGCACTGTGACACAAGAGCCCGGGTCTCCGCTGCCCGACGCGCGCGGGGAGGAGCGCAGCGAAGGGCGCGTGCGAACGATAGTTCTGTTAGTCTCCACTTCTCTTGCTTTAGGGTTGATGCTGTCGCTTCGCAACTTACTACTGCTGAGAACACGCTGTAAAGCGGATGCCGCGAAGAGTCAACCCGCGATTTTCTGAGACGTCGAAAAGGGCCCGCGAGCTGCCTGTTGTTACCGTTGCCAAGTGCTCTGCCGCCCCGCCGTCCAGGGTTAACTCGAAGCCAGAGGGAAACGAGTCAAGATCAAACCTGCCCAACGCGCGGGGGGAGGAGCGCAGCGACGGGCGCGTGCGAGCCATGTTTCTGTGAGTTTCGAGTTCTCTTGCTTTTAGGGTTTGGGTTTGGTCTCGCTTCACTCGAGACTCACGTGTTGTATGGATTGTATACCCATGCACCCGCAAGCGTCTCCGCCGAGGAATGCGAAGGAGAGAGGTAGATTGTAGCCGCAGTCGCACAAGACGATGTCCCGCTCAACGTCACTGCCGCATTCCAAGCCCCATTCAGCGCGTAGCCTAAGGTCCATTCGGATCGAGTCTGATCGAGGCTCCCATTGTTCACAACAATGTCACAACCTGACACGTCGTAGTTAGCGTACAGCTGCGTCTGAGACAGAGCGCAAGACCTTCCGCGGAGAAGGACACACAGACAGAGCGCGAGAAAGCACGCAAATCTGACCTCGAAGAAGGTCCTCATTCTTCTTATTTGTCGTTCTCGTGTGTATGTTTGTGAGAGAGTGTGTTGGGGGGTGGGGTAGTCATCCGTTATAAACCCAGAGAGGAGAGGGGAGAACGTTCGCAGATAGATACTCGTGAACTTCTCTATCCCGACCGTACGGGACCTCTTCACATCTCACTCAAATCAAATCAAATCAAATAAAATAAAATGCGGCGTCCCTCAGCGCTTCCTTCTTTTGCCGTGATCGCGTCGTCGCCAATACTCAGCGCGGCGACGTTAGTCATAGTCCTCCTTAATCTCGGAGCATTCTGTTGGGCGACACCCGCTGAAGAAGCAGCTTACGAAGTAGGCATTATCAATGTCGTCTGTCTCTCCTACTTTGCGTTGGAGCTCTCTCTGTTGCTACTCGCGGCCGTGCCGTTGTCCTCGACGTCAGAGTTACCGCTACAGTCTCCTCTCATCAACCAGACTGCCGCCTATCCGTGGCCTGGGCTAGTGTTGCCAGCGATCATAGTCGCCGTCGGCTCTCTTGAATACTGCGGTGGCGTGGTATTAGCTAAAGGAGGCCAACCAACCCTCCTTCCGCTATCCATCGCCGCGTCGTGTTTTCTTAGACCTCTGCGGCTCCTCTCTCTCCTCGAAGTCCTTGGCTCTGCTTCTCGGCGGTGGGCTCGCGCTGCCTTTCGTCTCCTTCCGGTGCTTGGCCTCATCGTGTCTTTCCTCTTTTTCTTCTCGGTGCTTGGGACTTCTCTTTGTGAGTGTACAACGAGACCGCTGTCCTGCAAATGGCAGCACCAACTGACAGACACCTATTGCCTTATACTCAATCGTATACACATGTAGTCCTGGGTCTCCTACAAGGGAGATGCGAGTATGCCTTTGCCTACGAAGCGAACACGACAACGAGAGCTACCTACTCCACCATTGATGATTCGACCTTCTGCGCTCTGCCAGACGTCGAGTTGGCGTGGGGAGACATCGCTTGCGACTCGAGAAGCAATATCTTCATGCGTGGGGCGCCACCAGCGCCAGCAACCACCTCTCGGTGCGTACGATACGGGAACCCAGGGAACGGCCACCTCTCTTTTGACAACGTATTTCAGAGCCTCCTCACTCTCACAGGAATCCTAACGATGGAGGGGTGGAGCGAAGTCACCTACGCGCTCCTCGAGAGCTCCTCGTTAGAGTGGCTCACGGTTCCCTTCTTCTTTCTTCCCTTCGTTCTTATCGGAGGGTTTGTCCTCGCCGGTCAGTCCCTTTTGTATCTCTCTCTCTCTCTCTCTCTCTCTCTCTCTCCCTCTCTCTCTCTATATATATCTTACACACCTCTCTTTCAGAGCTCGCTGTGGCCGTGCTCTGGGAAGCCTACGAGAAGGAACAGAAGAAGAAGAAGAAGAAGAAGAAGAAGCAAAAGAAGAGTGGTAGAGAAAGTGAAAAGGAGCCCAACACATGTTCAGAGTCGGAGAGGGAGAGAACGGGCGAGGGGGAGAGCAAGACCAACAGCCGAGCGAAGCGCCATCGCAGGCTCCATCTACGTCGCTGCGCGGCAATCGATCTCTTGCGCCGAGGTCGAGGTGTAAGAGAGAAAGCAGCATCTCGGGTCCGCGCTCGCCTCTTTCTGGCTGCCACGAGCACATGGCTCGATGCTATCGTCACAACCGCCATCGTCGCGGACGTGCTGATCATGTGCTGCGCGTACTACGGAATGCCTCAGGCGCTTGCTGCGGCCATTCGCTGGTCAGGGTTTGCCCTCACCGTCCTCTTCGTGGTGGAGGCCTCGCTCAAGCTCGCGGGCCTGGGCTGCAGAGAGTACTGGAGCAATCCGTGGAATATCTTCGACTTCACGGTCACGGTGGTGTCGGTAATCGAGGCTGCGGCCCTCCTCACGCTAGTGACACTGCGGCCGACGCTGGACTACTCTGACCGATCGACAGCAGAGTCGATCCTCCGCGTTCTCGGCTTCGTCCGCACGCTCAGGGTTGTGAGAGTATCCAACAACTGGAAGGCCGCGCGAAGGCTCGGCTCCGCAGCTGGCCGCGCTCTCGTTCGCGTCTGGCCGTTCCTGGCGCTGCTGCTCGTCCTCCTCGTCTCGTTCGCCCTCCTCGGCCTGCAGCTTTGGGGCGTGACCTACCCCCTCTCCGCCGCCGCGAACGCGAACGGAGGCAAAAAGAAGAAGAGCGGCAGCGACGGTGGCGTTCTCGCAGCCGGCGATGGCGGCGGGGCAGACGCGGACGACGGGGCGCTGCTCTTCTCCAACGCGTGGTACGCGTTCATCTCCGCGTTCCAGGTTCTGACCGGCGAGAACTGGAACTCGATCCTCTACACGTTCATGGGGGACGGCAGCGATCTCGGGCAGGAGGCTGTTGCCGTTGTCTACTTCGTGACTCTGCAGTTTTGCGGGTTCATCCTCGTCCTTCCTTTCTTTCTCGCCGCTTTCATCTCCGAGCTCGGGATGGGAGCCGAGGCCTGGAGAAGGAGGGCAAAAGTGGGGGAGAGGCAGCGGCGGCGCCTTCGATTGCGAGCGCAGCGGAAAAGAGAGAAGGAGAGGAGGAGGAGGAGGAAGGCAAAGGAGGGAAATATCGATAAGAAGAAGAAACACAAGAAGGAAGAAGAACGATCAGGTTCTTTCGGGAGCTGGAAAGCGAACGAACGTAAGATGGAGCTCAGCGCCGATGGCGTCGGTGCAGAGATTGGCGCTGCAAGCTCCGACAGAAGCAGTGCCACCACGGCTCGAAGCACCAGGAGTAGCAGCGAGAACACAAACGGAAGCGATAGCGCCACCTCCGACGACGACGACGACGACAACGACAACGACAATGACAATGACGCCTCCAGCAGCAACCAAAGCTCGCTTGCAGATATTGCGGAAGAGGAGGCTCTGGTAGACGCACAGAGCGCCGAAACGAGAGGCACACAAACGAAGAGGACGAGCAGCAGAAGCAATCATACTAGCTTCCTCGTCCTCAACCTCCGCCTTCGCCTTCGAGGGTCTCGGTTCTTCTCCGACGGCGGTTTACTCGACCTCCTCGCCCTCGTTGCTATTGTCCTGTCCTGCGCCCTGCTGCTCGTGGACCCAGCGACGGTTCCGCCGGAGGCAGTGCGGGCCTGTGAAATAACGAACCTCTCCCTCGTGTGCTTCTTCACGATCGAAGCGGTGGCCAAGGTCTTCGCCTTTGGCGTGTGGGACGCACCGGGAGGGGCACCATTCCAAAGGGACGCGAGAACGCCGCTGCCGTACTTCAGAGATGGATGGAGTGAGTTGTCTTCACCACAGTAATTTTACTGCATACTGTATTTCTTGGGTTGATGCCTTCAGTCACCACCAGCTGCCCAGCTGACACCACAACGCGAACAAAAGACATTCTTGACTTCTGTCTTCTCCTTTCCGGGTGGGCAGAGGTCGCTATTCTACTCTACGTTGGCCTCTCAGACGCCGGGGACCCGTCCCAACCGCAATCGGCGCTGGCGAGAAAGCTGCGCGGGTTCGTGGCCCTTCGATCACTGCGACCGTTACGCGCCTTGAGGAGATTTGGGCAAATGCGTGTCGTGATCGGAACCATTGGCAGGACGGCACCGCGGCTGCTCTCTCTCTTCGCGGTTGCTTTCGTTGCGTATCTGCTGATGGCTCTCGTCGGGGTCGAGTTATATATGGGATCGTTCAACAGCTGCAATGACCCGACGATGACGACTCCTGCGACCTGTGTTGGCATCTTCTACGCCAACGCGGCAGACCCGTGGACGTGCTACCTCCTCGCCACGACAGTTGATACGGCCGAGTGTCTCCGCACCCCGCCGCCGCCGCTCGACGACTCGGCCGTGCTTTCTCCTATGCTGCCGCTGACGGCTCTGCCGAAACTGCCAGGCGGATATCCAAACTCAACGGCGTTTGCCGTGCAGCGAGAGTGGGGGAACTTTCTCGGCTACTCATTTGACAACGCCGGCGCCGCGCTTTTGACGGTGTTTGGAGTCTCGACAGAGGAGATGTGGGACTCGGTCATGTTCTCTGGCATCGCCGCAGTGGGACCAGGAAAGCCCATGCGCGCTGGCAACTCTCCCGGTAGCGCGGTATTCTTCGTCTCCGTCGTCATCCTTGCCTCGCTGCTGCTCCGCAACCTTGTGGTCTGCGCAATTGTTTCCGAGTATCAAGCGCTCTCTGACGCATCCGCGTGGGGTTCCACCGCAACGGAGGCGCAGGTGCGCTGGGCAAAGACGATGGAGCTCGCGCTGCGTGCTCGACCACGACCCACAATCGCAGAACCGATCTGGCCGCGGGGGAAACGCTGGAGATGGCTCCTCTCCTCGCGCCGCTTTCTCTTACGATCGCTGCTGCGTGGTCCAAGCGGCGCTTTCGAACGAGCGGTGATGCTCATCGTCCTCTGCAACGGGATTGTCCTTGCGACAATGCACTACCAGCAGAGCGATGCTTGGACAGCGGCGCAGTCAATTGCAAACGCCGTATTCGTTTCGCTCTTTGCCGTGGAAATGGTGGCGAGAGTGTGGGCACTCGGTGCCCCGCAGTTCGTGTCGCTTGCCAACGGCATGTACACGTGGGGCTGGTTCGATCTTACTCTCTGTCTCCTCTCTGTCGCCGACGCCGCCGCGGCAGCATTTTCGTCTGGAGACCTTGCGTCTAATCTTTCCGCGTTTCGCGTGCTACGCTGCCTGCGCCTTGTCCGCCTCCTTCGCTCTGCAGGGCCCGTCTTCAAACTCTGCCGAGCCTTGGTGCTCTGCATTCCACACGTGCTCAACGTCTTCGCGCTGGCGGTGAGTTGTTGGAAAGATACATACGGGAC
>JACLAD010002685.1_pt1 | contig 18334 bp, 18 predicted proteins | sample 8027901 | NCBI WGS metagenome assembly JACLAD01 (sample SAMN15725071, study PRJNA655200) | protist metagenome | isolation source: fluorescence activated cell sorting (FACS) single amplified genomes of... | place: Spain: Blaines Bay Microbial Observatory, Mediterranean Sea | collected 2016-07-05 | reverse complement strand
GGATTGTCGGCCATCGCGGCAAAGACTTCCTCATCTGAGGCGGTTTCAGGAAGTTCAAACTTGATTGCATCTTTCTCGCGAATGAAGGCGCGCGGTGAAACATTACCCATTTTCTTGGCAATGTCTCTTAGCTCGTCAACGCTCAGACGTCCGCTGACGCTGGCATATTTACGAACCTCTGGCTCAATGCCGCTCTCTTGCAAGAGTGCGAGGCCTTTTTTGGATGAACCACAGCCGGGATTATGGATTAGAATGTAAGTCATGGGGTCTCTCCTGATCTGTTAGTTCAGATAGGCGGCGGGCTGAAATTGGAAACCCCCGGTTGTTCGACATTGTGGCTTCGTGGGTTTTGCGCTTAAGTTTAAGAATGACCCGCCAAGATCCACACCCGACTTTAAGCGCCGCGCGCGCTTTGCAACCTGAACTCGCTGCTCGCGCTGCAGAAATGGAAGATGTTAGGCGCCTGCCTGCCGATCTCGCGGCGAAGATGGCTGAAGCCGGTTTGTTTCGCATCGTAACCCCGTCTGCTTATGGCGGGCTGGAATGCACGCCTGCGCAAATCGTTGAAACGGTAGAAGCCGTCGCTGAAGCAAATGCAAGCGCTGGCTGGTGCACAATGATCGGCGCCACAACGGCTATGAATGCAGCTTACATGAGCCCTGACATGGCAGCGGAAGTCTATAACGACCCTCTCACGATTACAGGCGGTGTGTTCGCGCCGATGGGGAAAGCCATCGTCGATGGTGATGATTATATCGTCAGCGGGCGATGGCAGTGGGGGTCCGGTTCGGCCAATTGCACATGGCTTTGCGGTGGGGCGATGTTGTTTGAAGATGGTAAGATGAAAATGCTGCCATCAGGCCGCCCAGATGCGCGGATGATGATCTTCCCAGCCTCTGACGTTCAGCTGCATGATACATGGCATGTGATGGGTCTGAAAGGCACAGGGTCTGGCGATATTTCTGTTGAGAATGTCCGTGTCCCGAAGGCCCGGTCTGTTAGTTTGGTGACAGACAAACCGCATGTCGATGGCGCTCTATTTAAGTTTCCAGCGTTTGGATTGTTGTCATTGGGTGTTGCGGCGACGGCGCTGGGGAATGCAGGCGGGGCATTAAAATCGTTCACTGAATTAGCGTCTGTTAAAAAGAATCAAGGCTCACGTAAAACGCTTGGGGAGCGCGCAGTTATTCAATCGGAAATGGCTGAATTAACAGCGAAATTTAGGGCGGCGCGCGCCTATCTTTTCGATGAGATTGAAAAGACCTGGGACATTGCGCAGCATCAAGATGAAATCCCGGTTGGGCGCCGCGCCGCGTTGCGTATGGCGTGTACGCATATGGTACGAACAGGGTCTGATATCTGCCGCAGTGTCTATGATATGGGCGGCGGGGCAGCGCTGTTTGACACTAGCGACTTGCAGCGTCGGTTCCGTGATGCGCACGCGATGACGCAGCATATTGTAACAGCGCCAGCGACATGGGAGCTGACAGGTAGGCTTTTATTTGGCCTCGAAACCGATGCGAGTATGGTCTGATTAAGCTACGAATTAGGCCGATTGAGGCTTTATGCAACTATGATCCGTGCAGGAATTTAAGCTGGTTCGTCTTCAACGCCGCGTGCAAGCGTCTTCATGACGCCGTCATCACCAGATTCTACTTCGTCTTTGCGTGCATATGAGCGGCGGCGACGTTTTGGCTTTTCTTCAGCGGTATCTTCGCTGCTGTCAGATTTAGCTTCGGGCGCGTCTTCATCGATCACTTTGAGCGGATCAGAATTGTTCTCGTCGCGATCTTCGCGCGGCTTGCGGCGACTTCGGCGTGGACGCTCTTCAGTATCAGCCTTCGTCTCTTCGTTGTCGTCAGCTTCGTCAGTTTCTTCACCGCGCTCGCGGCGGGCGGCACGTTCGGCTTCACGTTCTGCGTCCCGAAGCGCGCGTTCTTCAGCCTTGGCTGCTTCACGGGCTTCGCGCTCAATGCGTTCAGCTTCTTTTTGCTTTTCAAACTCCGCAACGATGCGGGCATAGTGCTCTGCATGTTGGAAGAGGGCTTCAGCCTTAACGCGGTCGCCAGATGTTTGGGCGTCGCGCGCGTATTGCTGATATTTTTCAAGGATTTGCGCGGCAGAACCACGGATACGCACGTCAGGTCCGTTCGACTCGAAATGCTTATTCGGGTTGTTGCTGTTATTATTATTGTTGTTACCACCTGAGCGGCGACGGCGCTTGCGCTGCATTGCCATTGGCAATCATCCTGATCTTAAGGTCCGTATAAACGGACGGTTCGCGCGCGATCGCTTCCTCGTCTAAACTACATGCTGTCGCGCTACTTTAGGCAGCACACGTATAACGTGCCGCTGTCCTGAAAAGCTAACTAGCGCGATAAACCGGATTCGCCAAGGGGAAACTGTCAGGGGCGCGTTGCAGCGATACCACGGTCATTCCCGCCTAGGTCTTTGCGATGCTGAAGGTTTGTAAAACCAGCCTTATTTAGGAGTGCGGTAACGCTATCTTTTTGATCATAACCAATCTCTAAAACCAGATATGCACCGGACTTCATCTGTGCGGCGCCGAGCGTGATAATTTCTCGATAAGCATCCAAGCCGTCGGCGCCGCCATCAAGTGCGTCCATTGGGTCGTGGTCTCGTACTTCTGGTTGCAGTGTCGGGATGACTGCGCTCTCAATATAGGGCGGGTTTGAGATCATCAGATCGCATTCCCCCCAGCCCTGCCAGTCTGCCCAAGAGCCTTGGAAAACGCTTGTTCGCGATGCGAGCCCCAGAGCTTTGAAGTTCTCATCTGCGAGAATGGTAGCTTGAGCGCTACGCTCGACAGCTGTGCCTAAGACTTGCGGACGATAGGTTAAGATCGCCGCGAGGAGCGCGCCCGTGCCAGTGCCGAGATCTGCTATGTTGAGCGGCGCATCGGTTGGAAGCACTTCGAGGGCCAATTCAACAACGCATTCGCTATCTGAGCGCGGGATTAATGCACGTGGATCGCTAAGGAATTCTAGGCCATAGAACTCAGTCGTGCCAACGATATGCTGGAAAGGTTCGCCCGCGATGCGCCTTTCTATTGCTGCTTCATATTTGGCTACTAAAGCTGCGGGGGCATTATTGTGCTCCGCTGAAATCAAGTCTGTTGGTGAAATATTCGCGAGCCACAGAAACAGCGTACGGGCTTCGTAGCGCGCTGCGTCTAAACCTGCACTGTTGAGTTTAGCCGCGCCCTTATTAATCAAGTCGGCAAAGGTCAGCCCGCTGCGCTGATCAGCCACTATTCTTCCATCGAGGCCAAGCGGCGAGCCTGATCTTCGTTCATCAGCGCGCCGACAACTTCCTCGAGTTTATCGCCTGCGATGATTTTATCGAGGGAATAAAGCGTCAGGCCGATGCGATGATCTGTGACGCGGTTTTCGGGATAGTTATAGGTCCGAATTTTTTCCGAGCGATCACCTGAGCCGACTTGGCTCGCGCGGGCTTCGGCGCGCTCTGCATCGGCGGCTTGTTTCTCGCGCTCATAGAGGCGGATTTTCAGCTGTTGCATGGCTTTATCACGGTTCACGTGCTGAGACTTCTCAGAACTGGTCGCCATGATTCCCGTCGGTAAGTGGGTAATCCGCACAGCAGAGTCTGTTGTGTTCACGTGCTGGCCGCCTGAGCCAGAGGCGCGCATTGTGTCGATACGAATGTCCTCGGTTCGGATTTCAATCTCGACATTCTCTGGCGCAGGAAGGACAGCGACAGAAGCTGCTGAGGTATGAATCCGGCCTTGGGTTTCGGTCGCTGGCACGCGCTGTACCCGGTGCACGCCAGACTCCCATTTCAAGCGCCCGAAAACACCGTCACCTTCAACATTGGCGATGATTTCCTTGTATCCGCCAGCATCGCCCTCTGAGAGGCTTTGCATGTCGATTTTCCAGCCCTGCAGTGAGGCATAGCGCTGATACATGCGGAAAAGATCGCCCGCGAAGATCGCAGCTTCATCGCCGCCTGTGCCAGCGCGGATTTCGAGGACGATATTGGCTTTGTCATCGCTATCCTTGGGCAGGAGTAAAAGCTGCATTGCTTTTTCTGCTTCGGGGATGCGCTCTTTGAGGTCGTTATATTCTTCTTCTGCGAGTTCCACCATATCGGCATCGTCGCTTTTCATCATCGTTTCGGCTTCAGCAAAGCCTTCGCGCATGGAAATAAGCTCGCGTGCAGCATCTACGACGGGCTTAAGGTCAGCATGTTCACGCGAGAGCGCGACGATTTCATCGCCGTCAGTGGTTGCGCCCATGCGGGCTTCAACTTCTTCATAACGCTCGATAACTTGTTCGAGGCGGGACTGGGGTATCATAGCCATATCCCGCCTCTAAACGGTATTGCGGCCTACAGGAAGACCCTGATGGCTTCGATCACACTCATCGCGATGAGAACAAGCGAGCCGAGTGCAAAGACGCTGAAGCGTAAGATCACTTTTGGGGACAGAACTTGCACCAGCGAGTGAATAACCCGCAGGCCAACATAAGCCATCGCGAGATAGTGCATGAGGTTCGTGCCACCGCCTGTCGCTGCAGCAAAAAGCATCAACGCATAGAAGATCGTCGGCTGCTCATGCAGGTGATTATAGTTGTCAGCGACTGAGCGTACATTTGCCGGAAGCTTGTCGCCATAAGTGCCCGGATGACGCGCGCTATCTGGATCAACGCCAGCTTTCTGCATCGCTGGAATACGCGTGGCGTACATCCAAAGCCACATGACCATGGTCCATAAGATAAGCACCAAAACGGGTTTCAAAAATTCAAGTGTCGTCATGGCAGTATTGCCCTCCCTCTTATTGTTATTGAGGTAGGCTAAGCGTCATTGCGGCGATTGCAAAGCCGTTCCGCTAGGCGAGGGTGTTTCGAAATGCGCGGACATGAAAGCGATAAAGGCGTCGATATCCTCTGATACGACACTGTGCCCGCCTACGCGTAGCCAATAGGCGATGTCGTCGCCAGCCTTGAAATCTTTCATACCGCTTGCGGTTAAGCCGTTTGAGCCGCGTTGCTCGTAAACCACGTCTGCAGCCTGCGCGAGGCGGAAGGATGAATTGGGATCTGACCAGACATCACGGCGTCCATTGCCGAGGAATATCGGCTTTGGCGCAGCGAGCGCGAGGAGGAAATGCTGGTCTAAGGTTAGCTCTGTTCCGGCTTTCATGTCTTCGCCTAGGTCGGGGCGGACCCAATGGGGATAGCTGCTGGCCATACGTTGCAACGTTTCGCCAGTGGTTGAACGCGAAGATGAGCCGCCTGCAAAGCCTGACTGGTGCGCGATGGCGGCGTCAATGTCGTCTGACCAAGCCGCAGCAATGAGCGCAGCTTTGCCGAACCGGGAATGCCCCATTGCGGCGATCGCGTTCGCATCAATGCGGCTATCGTCGACAAGTAGATCTGCCATAGCGTCAAATCCGTAGGCCCAGCTCATAAGGGCGCTGGTCGGCTGTGGGCCGGGTTGCAGGGATGCCATAACGTCTTGGGCGCGGCCATTCTGGTCAGGGACAAAGCCTGATCCGTCAGTGCTCGCATAGCCAAAGCCTGCCGCGAAATAGCGCTCAATTGGGGCATAGGCGATGTAAGTCCCAAAGATCTGGGTCGCGACGAAGCCAATTGTGCCGCCCATTTCTGAACCCTCGCAAGTGCCGCCTCGACCATTGGAGACTTTGTCGTTTGGAAAGACTGAGCAGTTTCCAGCGAATGTTTGGCTTATGATGAGCGGAACAGGCTCGCTCTTGGCGCGGTTGGGTAGGGCGAGCACGACAGGGAATGTGCGGGCCGTCTCGCCAGCGCCGATTGTGACCATAATTTCTTCGAGCGTACCTGTGCCGCCAAGATAGTTTGCGTCGATCATACGCGGTTCGCTAGCTGAAACGGGCAGGTTCTCTGGCCACGGTCCATAAAGCTCGGCCTCAAGCGTGGCGCGTGTGGCGGCTGTATCAAAGCGAGCGGTCAGCGCTGGCGTCGGTGCAGGCTTGTTCTCAACCTCAAGGCTGGAATAATTGAGGCCTAGCATCGTGCAGTTGGCGAGGCCTAGGCATAGTCCGGCAAATATAATGGCCCGCAATATCCATTTGATTGAATGTCCAAGCATGGCCGTCTCCTAATATCGATAGTCGGCATAACTGGCTCAGCCTGAAGCGCAAGCAAAGAGCGTTTCACGAAACCGCGAGGGCGGGTAACGCTCCATGACGCGATGTTAGCGCTTTTCGAATTGGCGCGGTTAGGTCTAAGTACGCGGATGCGCATTATCATTCGAGTTCTCGTGTTTACTTTTCTGGGTCTCTTGGTCGGCATAGGCTCTGCGCTCTGGATGGCGGGTCTGTTGCCAGGTGGGCCAAGATTAGGGGGTACGGTAGAAGTCGAGGGCTGGGTGAGTGACTGGTCTATCGGGTCTGAGGCGGCCAATCCTTATGTCCGCGCGCGAGTGGCGCGGTATGGCTTACTTGCCCTGCGGAAGGAAGAGGCGGTCTATTTTACGCGAACGCATGATGATGATGGCGAGCTGCTCAATGAGGATTGTGTCTATAAAGTCTCGGGTGGAGGCATGCCGGCTGAATGGTGGTCGATCACGCTATATGATAGCGATAGTCGCCTGCCGATGAATACAGATGAGGCGCTCTCTTTTGATCTAACACAAGCAGAAGCGAGTTTAGCGCAATCTAACCTTTGGCAGTTTCAGGTGAGCGCGCAGACCCCCCAAAACCCACTGATTTCTTGGGTTTCAAGCAGGGAGGCGGGAACATTTGATTTAATGCTCCGGCTTTATCGCCCGAGCGAAGCTCTTCTGGACGGGCCTGAAAGCACATTGCAGCCACCCTCCATAGAAAGAATCTCTTGCGGGGAGGGACGCTAATGCGCAGGACAATTGCTTTCATCTTATTTTTGATAAGTGCGGTCGCAGCCCATTTCGCGACCTTACACCTTGTGCCATCGCTGATTATGGAACGGATGCAGGCGACAATGAATGAGCGTGGACTGCCTACTTATCAATGGATCGCCTCGCCGCGCCAATCCCCTGAGACACAGGCTGTTGTGCGACCCTCGCCTGATTTGAGTTACGCAATATGTCGGTTTGATGTGCAGGACGGGCCCGTCATGATAAGCGCGCCCGGCTGGGACGGGTATGGTTCACTTTCGATTTTTGATGATCAGACAAATAATGTGTTTGTCGCAAGCTTGGATGGACAAGATGCGGGCGTAACAATTGTAAGCGAGCTTTCGCGATATGTTGAAAAGCCCCCGCTTTCAGGCACTTCGGAGCTAGTTATTTTGAACGGGACTGGTCTCGCGCTCATTCGCCGACTAGCTCCAAACCAAATCATTCATGATGAGGCCAGTGATCTCGTTGAAACCGCGGTTTGTCAGCAAGCAAGCTGGCCCTGATTATTCCGCCGGAACGATTTCTTCAGCTTCGCGTTGTTCGCGCAAACGATCTGCTTTCGCTTCAACCTGAGTGACAATACTCTCAACCATATCGGCGTTGGAGAGTTTGTGGTCGGCGCGGCCTGAGACGTACATCATACCGCTTTCCTTGCCGCCGCCTGTAAAGCCAAGATCGGTCATCGCCGCTTCGCCCGGCCCGTTAACCACGCAGCCAATGATAGAGAGTGTAATCGGCTCAGACACGTGGGCGAGGCGTTCTTCTAACGTCTTAACGGTTTCGATCACGTCAAACCCCTGCCGCGAGCAAGAAGGGCAAGAAATAATGTTCACCCCGCGTGTCCGCAGGCCGAGGGATTTCAGCATATCAAAGCCGACTTTGACCTCTTCTACCGGGTCATCAGAGAGGGACACGCGGATGGTGTCGCCAATCCCCATCCAGAGCAGGTTACCCATGCCGATTGAGGATTTCACTGTGCCAATGCGGCGCCCGCCCGCCTCAGTGATACCAAGATGCAATGGCGCGTCGGTCGCTTCGGCAAGCTGCTGATAGGCCGCAACGGTTAGGAACATGTCGCTGGCTTTGACGCTAATCTTATAGTCGTGAAAGCCGAGATCATCGAGGATGCGGGCATGGTCTAGCGCGCTTTCAACCATCGCTTCAGGGCAGGGCTCACCATATTTTTCCAAGAGGTGCTTTTCTAAGCTCCCGCCATTCACGCCAATCCGGATGGAGCAACCATTGTTTCGTGCGGCGCTGACAACTTCTTTAACCCGGTCCTGGCTGCCAATGTTACCGGGATTAATGCGCAAGCAAGCTGCGCCGCCTTCGGCCGCTTCAATGCCGCGCTTATAATGGAAGTGAATGTCAGCCACGATCGGCACAGGGCTGGCGCTAGTGATGGCTGTCATCGCAGCAGTGGACGCTTCATCTGGGCACGAGACCCGCACAATGTCTGCCCCGGCTTCAGCCGCTCTCTGGATTTGACCCAGCGTTGCGGAGACATCAGGTGTTGGCGTATTGGTCATTGTCTGAACCGCAATTGGGGCATCGCCGCCGACCGGAACAGCCCCGACCATAATCTGGCGACTTTTGCGGCGTTCAATGTTTCGCCAAGGGCGGATTGGATTGTGCGTCATGGCCAAAAATTGCCTCTGTGGCGAGCGGTATATTCACCATGTGGCCCTTGAATACGGCGAGGTAAAGACCCTGCAATGACGCAGGATAGATCAAATTTGATGCTTCCTGTGAACTGTCCTGCAAAACAGCTCTGTTAAGCAACACCCTGAAAAGAAACATTCTCTCTGGAGTGGGCCATGAAAAATCTTCCGATATTTGGCATGTTTGCGCCGCGAATGAAGGCAAATTTTGAAGCGTTTGCTGAAGATAAACGCGGCATTGCGGCGGTTGAATTCGCGTTGATCGCGACGCCATTCTTCTTCCTGATCTTTGGATTGCTGGAAGTTTGCGTCCTCTTCATCATGTCATCCATCCTTGAACACGGCATCTCAGAAGCGGCGCGCGGTGTGCGGACCGGACAGATGCAACAAAATGGATTTGGTCAGGTCGCGTTCAAGAATGCGGTTTGTGCAGAGCTGTTCGACTTGCTCGATTGCGATTCCAAGCTGCGCTTCGACGTGAAGACGTTCGACAGCTTTGGTAATTCTGAGGATATCAGCCCAATTCAACCTGACGGCACGGTTGACTATGATAATTTTGGTTACCAGCCCGGCGATTCAAACGACATCGTTGTTGTGCGTGTATTCTATGAGTGGGAGTTACTGACGCCGGTATTGAGTGCGCCGCTGGCGAATATGGCTGGCAATAAGCGCTTGCTGCAGTCAACCGTCGCGTTTCGTAACGAGCCGTTTGGGAATTAGGGGACAATGATGAAACGCTATAATACGCGCAATATTCGCGGTATTTTCCGCGCCAATGAGGGTATCTCTGCGGTCGAGTTTGCTCTGATCGCGCCGCTCATGATGCTGATCTATTTTGCCTGTATCGAGCTGTCCTTCATGATGGCGCTTGATCGTAAAGTGACAACATCAACAGCGACCCTTGGTGATCTGACAGCGCGTGCCTCAGTTGTGAGTGATGCAGATCTCGACGATATTTTCCAAGCAACGCGTATGATCTTTCAGCCTAGCGATGTGAAAAAAGCCCGTATGCGGATTTCCAGCCTGTTCGAAGATAAAGGTAAAGTGAAAGTCGCTTGGAGCGATGGATGTGGCTTGCCATCTTACACGGCGAACCAAGAGGTTTCGATTCCGTCTAACCTCGTTCCTACTGGCGGCTCAGTTATCTATGCTGAGATTGAATATGATTATGATTCAGTGCTTGGATACTTCTTCACGACAACCAAGACGTTGAAAGACAAGTTTTACTTACGCCCACGCCGCGTCGACTTCATCGACCGCCAACGCAATGGTGCGTATGGCTGTGACATCCTGAAATAGTAGATAAGCGAACCCGGTACTTTTAATAGACCGGGTTTTCTTTCTGGTGTTCCGGTGTCTTATCGGCTCTCACAGTAAGCATTACGAGCAGACCCACGACAAAGAGCAGTCCTACGCCTGAAAAACCGATGCGCTGATCATCGAAGGCCTTTGTCATTTCACTGACAATAAGTGGGCCCATCCAGACAGTGATGCTGCCCGCCATAGCGTAAAAGCCAAAGAATTCGCCAATTCTTTCCGGCGGAGCTATATGAATAAGCATGTATCGGCTTGATGAAATGCATGAGACGATGGCTATACCCGCTGGTATAACCATCAGGAAGTAGAAGACATCTGATAAGCTCGTGAATAGCCCCGTTCCGAGACCATTCCAAACGTCGTGACCCGCGGGGATTAGGCCAAAGAGCAACGCATCTTGCGTTACCGAAATTTGGATGACGAGTATGATAATGATCGCAAAAAGCTCGACGATGAGCGCGTGTTTTGGGCCCAACTTTCCATCCAACCAACCGCCAACGATGCCCCCTAAAGCGCCCAGTAACGAACCGGTAATTCCATAGATAATGACCTCCGTTCCTGACCATCCCAAAACACCCGCCACATAGACGCCGCCCAAGGTGAGCAATACGGCCATGCCGTCAGCATAAATCATGCGCGCTGCAAGATATTTCATTACGTTCGGAGACTCTTTGAACTTAGAAATTATAAAGAGTACCGGATTGATGAAAATCGACCAGAGATAGTTGAGCGGAAATAGCGGCCCCCAAAGCTTGAAGTTGGGCGGTGTAAAAGTTTGGCGAACAGCGCCCGGCCATGACCCGACAGATCCCTTTCGATCCGGCATAAAGAGAAAAAATGGGATGATAAAAATAGCCAGCCAAATTGCGACAATCGGGCCCGAATAAACGCCAATACCGCCCGGTGTTTCTTTGACTGACGGAATCATTACATTTGCTGCGAGGAGTGCCAGGAGCATCACAACACCAGCGATGTTCCCCATGGCCAATCCAAGGCCAGAAATCATCGGCAGTGATGATGGCTGACCCGCGGCTCCCAAGATCGAATTATGCAATAGTTCTGAAACTGTATATGCGCAGTAACCGACAATCATAAGTGCCATGCCAATCGCAACAGCATTCGGGAAGTCGGGTGTTATCCACCCTAGCCCAAACGCACAGAAGCCAAGCACCGCGAGCGTGACAAAGATGAAACCTTTTTTGCCCCCGCCCTTGTCCACAAGCAGTCCGAGCAACGGCGCGAGGAAAGCCATTGCGAGCCCTGCAATCTTAATTGTATCGGCAACGGTGGCCTGTCCATCGGCGCCCCCGCCAGCAATAACGTTCGCAAAATATGGTGCAAATACATAGATGACGATGACGTTGTAATAAGGGTTTCGGGCCCATTCAAAGATCGCCCAAGCGATTCCCTTTATTCCGAGTGCTCCGCCTGTTGTGGCGTTAGTTACACTGTCTTTTTGCGCAACATCGGCTGGAACGTGGCTCATAGATTTCTCCCAGTGGGTTATTTTGTGCCACCTCATATAAAGCGACCCTGTAACATTCTTTCCAGATTGGAAAGCCCCGATGTATTTTCCCGTACCTGCGACAACCGGATGCTTGACCAAATCAGCCCGCAGGATAAAGACACACTGAAATAAGTTTGGAGGCCAAAATGGCATCGAGCGATTACACACGCGGTGAAATGAATGTCGACGCTCAAGAAGGCATGTATAATGGCTTCATGAAGGCGGGCGCTTGGGGCGCAATCCTCACGCTGCTAATGGTCGGTTATTCAACTTTCATTCTGTCTATCGGCATGCCTTGGCTCGTTGCACTCGTGCTATGCGCTGGTGCGGGCATCGTGATTGGCGTCGGTATGGGTTTTGGCGGTGCTTGGATCGCAACGATTGTTGCGATGTCAGGTCTCGCACTGTTCATCCAACTGCTTGTGATGCTGTTTAGCCTCGCATTTTAAGCGTTTCCGATGATGGTTTGGATCAAACGGCTGCTTTTCGTGGCCGTTTTTTCTTATCTGGTGCTCGTCGCCATCGTGTTTGTGCTCCAACGTAATTTTATCTACTTTCCCGATACGACCTCATCTTCACCCGCTGAAGTGGGCCTGGACTCCTTCGAAGTGGCTGAGATAACGCTCGACGATATTCAACTTGATTCTTGGTGGCATGCGCCGGAAGAGGGTGAACCTGTGGTCCTGTTGTTTCACGGCAATGCTGCCGCGTTGCGAAACCGGGCCTTCATTTTCAAAGATATCGAGCAGATGGGGTTTGGACTTCTGGCGGTTGGGTATCCCGGATATGGCGGCAATCCAGGCGCGCCATCTGAAACCAAGATGACCGAAACGGCGCGTGCAAATTATGATTGGCTGCTGAGCCAAGGCGTTATGCCTGACCAGATTGTGATCTTTGGAGCGTCTTTGGGCGGCGGTGTTGCCATGACGCTTGCGCCAGAAGTTGAGGCTGCAGGGCTTGTGCTAGAGGCCACATTTACTGGTGCAGATGATCTTGGCGCTGAGGCGCTGCCATGGTTGCCTGTAAAGCTATTGATCAAGGACAAATATCGCAGTTTCGATCGCGCGGCTGATTTGAAGATGCCGCTAAGCTGGTATCACGGCGCGATGGATGAGGTCATACCCTTCGAGATGGGGCAGAAACTTTTCGACGCGTTCCCAGGTGAAAAGTGCACAACGATATTTCCAGATGGGCGCCATAATGATCTCTGGGGACGCGGCGCTGACCAAGTTTTGAAAAGCGCTGTTGAGGCTTTTGTTATGAATGAGCTGCCCTGCTAGCCCGAATCGCTTTGTGCGCTTAGACTTAGGCTATGCCTGATACTGCTCATCTTTCGATGCGTCCGATCATTCGACAGTTACCGCCAGATGCGGTGAACCGGATTGCCGCAGGAGAGGTGATTGAGCGACCTGCTGCGGCGGTTAAAGAGCTGGTCGAGAACGCAATTGATGCAGGTGCGCGGTCGGTCAAAGTCTCTATCGAAGGCGGCGGCCTGAAACGTATTATCATTGAAGACGATGGCTGCGGTATGAGCGCGTCTGACATGACGCTTGCGTTGCAACGCCATGCCACGTCAAAGCTGGCGCCCGGCGATGATGGGCGTATCGATCTGCTAAATATTCACACAATGGGGTTTCGCGGCGAGGCTTTACCGTCGATTGCCAGTGTCAGCCGCATGACGATTACGTCTCGCGCTGATGGAGAAGACGCCGCTGAAGTCTTTATCGAAGCGGGCCGCATTGAAGGCCCGCGGCCTGCTGCGTTTACCGGGCACGGTCTCTGCGGCACGCGGATCGAAGTGCGTGACCTGTTTCATGCAACGCCTGCGCGCCTCAAATTTATGAAGACTGAGCGCTCTGAAACCATGGCAGTGACAGATGCGCTAAAGCGTCTTGCCATGTCGCGCGCAGACATTGCTTTCAGTCTTGAGAGCAATGGTCGCAGCACGTTTCGGTACGCGGCTCACCCTGATACGCCGCAGGGCCAGCTTGAGCGCCTTGGCGCAATTATGGGCCGTGATTTCCGTGAAAATGCGCTGGAGATTGAAGCCGAAAGAGAGGGTGTGCGCCTTTCGGGCTTTGCGGGTTTGCCCACGCTCAATCGCGGGAATGCCCAGCAGCAATATCTGTTTGTGAATGGGCGGCCGGTTAAAGATCGACTGCTAACCGGGGTTATTCGCGCGGCTTATCAAGACTTTTTGGCGCGCGACCGTCACCCCATGGCGGCTTTGTTCGTCGATCTTGATCCTGAATATGTTGATGTGAACGTGCACCCTGCGAAGACGGAAGTGCGCTTTCGCGATGCGCAGAATGTGCGCGGTTTGATCATTGGCGCGCTTCGCCATGCGCTTGCAGCGGCGGGGCATCGTGCCAGCACAACAGTGGCTGGCTATGCGCTCGACAAAGTTCAGGCAGAGCCGCAGCAGGCTGATGTCTTCCGTCGCTCTAGCCTATGGGCTGAGCCTGCTGGCCAATCTGCGCGTCCGCCAATGGGACATGTTCCACAAGTCCAACCAGCCTATCCTGACACTGGGTTTTCTTCTGCTGCTTCTGATTTGGGCGAGCCAGCGCAGGTGCCCTATGATCAAGATGCCGCCCCAACGGCGCGGATTGAGCCTTCAACAGGCGAGGTTCTGAATGACTTCCCACTCGGTGTCGCTCGCGCGCAATTGCACGAAACATATGTGATCACCCAAACTGAAGATGGCATTGTCATCGTCGATCAACATGCCGCGCACGAACGCTTGGTTTATGAAGACATGAAACGCCAAATGGCAGCAGGCGGTGTGAAACGCCAAGCCATGCTGATCCCCGATATTGTTGAGTTGACTGAAGATGAAGCCACCCGCGTTCTCGAGCGTGCGGACGAACTCGCAGAGCTCGGCTTAGAGATTGAAGCCTTTGGGGCAGGGGCTATTTGTGTGCGTGCGACGCCTGCTTTGTTTGGTGAAATGGATGCAGGCGGACTTATCCGGGATCTCGCGGATGATTTTGCTGAATATGATGCAGGGCTAGCTCTGAAAGAACGCTTTGAAGAGGTCATGGGCAATATGGCGTGCCGTGGTTCAGTTCGTGCAGGGCGCCGCCTAAACGGTGATGAAATGAATGCGCTGCTGCGCCAAATGGAGGCGACACCGCATTCAGGGCAATGCAATCACGGCCGACCGACTTATGTTGAACTGAAGCTTGCTGACATCGAGCGTCTATTCGGGCGAAGATAGGTATTCTAGTCCGGTAACAAATTTTTCAACTTTAGCGTGCATTAATGCGAAATGGATAGATCCATTCGCGCTTCGTTTTTGTCTTTGCAATCGAACTGGTTTCAAGCTTCGATAGCGCTGCTTTTGCTGTCACTTGCGATCTGTATCGAGTGGTTGCTGTTTAACAGTAAGGTTCCGACTGTCCCGGCTATTTTCATGCTGGCCTTACTCGTGTTCGGTGGCCTGCTTTGCGCGATTTCGCTTCGAAAAGCGCAGATCGACCAGAAAATGAGCCAGTCAGAGCATCAAAAGGTTGTTGCTTCGCTCGCTGACTTTGCCACTGATATGTATTGGGAAACTGATCTGTATGGTTTCGTTATAGATGCGGGCGGACGGCTTTTGCCGCGCATTACGGATGCGCCCAGTGATCTGATCGGCCACCATTATCTCAGCATCATTGAGATTGACGACCGTGAAAAACGGAAGATGCAAGTCGCACTCAATCGACAAGATCCCTATTCAGACATTCAATGCGTCTATCGCGACAAAATCGAGCAAAAGTATTTTATCTCCTTAAGCGCAACGCCGCGATATAATCGCGAAGGCCAAATCACGGGTTATTTGGGGGTTGGGACCAATGTCACAGAACGGGTTCTGAATGCACGGCGACTCAAGCATATGGCTGAGCATGATATGCTGACGGGCCTCGCCAATCGTTACCGCTTCTCGGACCAGATTAAGACTGACCTGCGCGCCAGCCGTGATAGTAATTGTCTCTGTTTGCTCGCGATTGATCTTGATGGCTTCAAGGGCGTGAATGACACATTAGGCCACCAAGCGGGCGATGCTTTACTCAACTTAGTTGGCAAACGTCTACGCACACACATTCGCGAGCAAGACTGGGCGGCCCGGATGGGCGGCGATGAGTTTGTCGTGGTCTCGCGCGGTGTGGCAAATCCAATGGAGGCATGTTTACTCGCGGCACGCTTATCAGAGACGCTTGCTTTGCCCTATCGCATAGGCGGCGCCGAAGTAGAGGCAACAGCGTCGATTGGCATTGCGTGTTCACCGCAACACGCCGCCGATGCAGACACGCTAATGAAATACGCAGATATGGCTCTTTACCAAGCCAAAGCCGACGGCCGAAATTGTTACAGGCTATATGAGGTGGGTTTAGAACAAACCACCGCTGGCCTTTGATACGATTAAGTCAGACTAGCGCAGAATTTCTGGATGCGCGTCATCGCCTTTTCTAGAGCTTCATCCGACGTCGCATATGAAATGCGAAACGCGGGGGATAGGCCAAAGGCTTCACCGAAAACAACAGCCACTTTTTCCGTCTCGAGCAACTCGGCTGCAAAATCAGCATCGTTTTCGATTACCTTGCCCGAGGGTGCTGTTTTCCCGATGATCCCAGCGCAGGATGGGTAGACATAGAAAGCGCCTTCAGGTGTCGCGCAGGTCAGTCCGTCTGCTTTGTTCAATTCCGCAACCACATAGTCGCGGCGCTTTTTGAAGACTGCATTGCGCTCCGGCAGGAAGTCATGACTGCCATTGAGCGCTTCGATGGCCGCATATTGTGAGACTGAACACGGGTTAGAGGTGGTCTGGCTGATGACCTTGCGCATTGTCTTGATGAGGTCTGCCGGACCTGCAGCATAGCCAATCCGCCAGCCCGTCATAGCATAGGCTTTCGACACACCGTTCATCGTCAGCGTTCGGTCATAAAGGCCCGGTGTAACTTGGGCGATCGTCTTATAGTCAAAGCCATCATAGACCAGATGCTCGTACATATCATCGGTCAGAATCCAAACCTGAGGGTGGCGCAAGAGGATTTCGCCCAAGCTCTTAAGCTCAGATTCGGTATAAGCGGCGCCCGTTGGGTTTGAGGGTGAGTTCAGGATAATCCACTTGGTTTTCGGCGTAATCGCCGCCTCAAGCGCTTCTGGGGTGAGCTTATAGTGCGCGTTCGGCCCGCATGAAATGATGACGGGCGTGCCGCCGCACAGCTTCACCATTTCAGGATAACTAACCCAATATGGCGCAGGAATGATGACTTCATCGCCCTCATTCAGCGTTGACACGAGCGCGTTATAGATCACTGGCTTGCCGCCCGGTGCGACATGGACCTGATCGGGTGTATAAGTTAGATCATTATCGCGCTTAAACTTCGCACAGATGGCCTCTTTGAGGGCTGGTAGACCATCAGCAGGCGTGTATTTGGTTTTGCCCTCATTGATGGCTTTGATCGCGGCATCTTTGATATGCTGCGGGGTATCAAAGTCAGGTTCACCTGCGCCGAGACCAATAACATCCTCGCCAGCGGCTTTAAGTTCAGCGGCCTTCGTCGTGACGGCAATCGTTGCGGATGGGGCAACACGGTTTACGGCATCGCTGAGAGTAAGCTGGCTAGTCATGGCAGGCTCCGTTGAATTAAGGATGATGCTCTAAACCTGTCTGGGAAGAGGCGCAACCAGAGGAATAAATCCGCATTTAGATCAAATTTCACAGACTGATTTAGCGTCGAATTGACTATGCCGTGCAATGTTCGCCCTCATAACTCGTGGTGGAGCGTCAAATGTCGAATGCAAGTGCATCTTCTGATCCGTATCAGGCGGCTTTCGAGCAGTTTATGATCGAGGTTCGCTTCTACCTTGGCGAAGTTCAGACATGGATAATGGATCTCAGCATTGGTGAGCAACTGCTCGGGCTTTGTGCGTTCGTCATGGTGTTGATGCTCTTCATTCTGACCAAGGCGCGTAAAAAGGAAGATCCAGGTAGCAATAGCCGCCAGTTTACAGGCGCGCTTGTTCTGGTGATTATCTTCGCCTTTGGCGCAGGTTGGACGCTCGATACTGGTGATGGCAGCCTATCGCACCTGTTTGGTCGCTAGGCTTTAGCTGCAGAACGCCCTAAATAGGGCTGATGCCTGACTCGCCTGCCCCAGAGACCCGCAAACGCGGGATTGATGTGATTAAAGACAATCTGACCCGGCTTCCGGCAAAGCCCGGCGTGTACCGCATGTTCGGCGACGATGAGACAGTGCTTTATGTCGGCAAAGCCAAGAGCCTGAAAGCGCGCGTTGCGTCCTACACACGCATTGGCGGACACACCCAGCGTATCGCAACAATGATCATGTTAACGGCGCGCATGGAGTTCGTGGTCACAGAGACCGAAACTGAAGCGCTGTTACTTGAGGCGAGCCTGATCAAGTCGCTGAAGCCGCGCTTCAACATCCTGCTGCGCGACGACAAGTCCTTTCCATACATTCTGATCCGGCGCGATCATGAGGCTCCGCAAGTTTTGAAATATCGCGGTAGCAAGAAAGATCGCGGCGACTATTTCGGCCCGTTCGCGAGTGCTAATGCCGTCACGCGCACGATTGATACGCTGCAGAAGGCCTTCCTGCTGCGCACCTGTGAGGATAGCGTCTACTCGGCCCGGAAGCGCCCCTGTATGCTGCACCAGATCAAGCGCTGCTCCGCACCCTGCGTCGGCTTGATTGAGCATGATGCCTATAACGAGTTGGCCAATCAGGCGGCGGATTTCTTGCGCGGCAAAGCCAGTGACCTCCACAAGGAACTTGCGTCCGATATGGAGCAGGCCGCTGAGGATATGGAGTTTGAACGCGCTGCTGCTTTGCGTGACCGTATCCGCGCCTTGGCGACTGTACGGGCGCAACAGGACATCAATCCGGATGGCATTGAAGAGGCCGATATTTTCGCGATTGCGATGGAGGGCGGACTGTCG
>JACLAD010001812.1_pt1 | contig 18338 bp, 21 predicted proteins | sample 8027901 | NCBI WGS metagenome assembly JACLAD01 (sample SAMN15725071, study PRJNA655200) | protist metagenome | isolation source: fluorescence activated cell sorting (FACS) single amplified genomes of... | place: Spain: Blaines Bay Microbial Observatory, Mediterranean Sea | collected 2016-07-05 | reverse complement strand
GGGGATGCCTCGATCCAGAATTGCTGCAAGAATACAGCCTATGCCTACCTGCAGGATGATTGAACCAAGAACGATGATGGCGTTGTTCTTCAGACCTACCCAGAAAATAGGGTCAGACAACAGCTGGGCGTAATTTCCTAGTCCCACCCACTGCCAGTTCTGGTTGGTCAGGCCGAAGGCATAAAACGACCCCAGAACGGCCATCGTGGCTGGAACAAAAATGAAGATGGTGCAGAGGATCAAGGCTGGAAGCAGCAATATTGCCGAGCTGGCAGCAGACGGAACGACCGACCTGCTCCTCCGCCCCGATGCCATCCCTTGTGGTGACATGAGCTTAGTCTCCGTAGAAAGGGGGGCAGGCTGCCCTGCCCCCTAAGTCAGGTCAAAGACCCAGCTTGGACTGTGCCTCAAGGGCGACGGCACGAATGTCTGCCATGACCTCTTCTGGGGTCTTCGAGCCGTTCAGGATTTCCACGCCCCCATCGAGATAAGCATTAGACACGCTGTTCTCGAGCAGCACGTCGAGCACGTTGACCGCGCCAGTCGCCTTGGCCATGTCCGCGGCGATCCACTTGTAGTGGTCGGATCCTTCGACCGTGTCGATCAGGGTGGGGTTGGAGGGAATGGTCTCCATTGCCGCCGCGAATTTGGCAGCATTCTCATCGTTGACTAGGAAGCTCAGCCAAGCAGCCGCGATTTCCGGATGCTCGGTTTTAGCTGAGACCTGATAGCCGGAGGGGACCAGGAATCCGGCACCGGGATCGCCAGCGCCACCTTCGATGCCGGGCAAGCGGAACATGGCAAAGTCGGTGAATCCTTCATCATGGAACTGCTGCGAGCACCAGGTGCCGCAATAGATCATCGGAGACGCTTCGGCCGAGAACATGGCGTTGGCTGATTCATGCGCCGTTGCATTTGGAGCGTCTTCGAAACAGCCGGCTTCCTGCAGTTCTAGAACATGCTCCCACGCTTCGACATAGCCGGCGTCGGTGAACAGTTCGTCAGCAGGCGCTGTCAACGCATAGTCTTCTGCAGTGCCCTCGTCACCGAGCACACGGTGGTTGATCATGGTGATCAGGTGATTGAGCTTCCAGCGGTCATTGTTGCCCAGAGGCCATGGAACGATGTTCGGGTCGACTTCGCGAATGGAGCGACACAGTCCGACCAACTCGGAAAACGTCTGGGGTTCCGACAGGCCATGTTCGTCAAAGAACGGCTTGTTGTAGTAGAAATACTTGGATACGGCGTGGGTGGGCACGCCGTAGTAGTGACCATCATAGGCGAAGGAAGACAGCCAGCCTTCACCGACGAACTGGGCAAAGCCATCTTCTGCATTGCCGTATTCGGTGATGTCGAGCGCAAGGCCATCGCGCACGAGCCGCGCAGCGTCTTCACCCGACCAGTTGAAGAACACATCCGGTGGCTCTGAACCCGACAGAGCGATCTGGATCTGTGTCTTGTAGGCTTCGTTGGGGAACTGCTCGTGAATGATATTCACACCTGGGTGCAGCTCCTCGAATGCCGCTGCGGCCCCTGCCACGAAGTCCTTTTCACCGCCCGAGTCTGCGAGCGACCACATCTTGATATCTTGAGCCGAAACGCCGCCGGCCCCCAACAGGCCAACCGCCATGCCGATTGCCGCCAGGCTGCGCTGTATCCGTCCTGTACGTACCATATCACCCTCCTCCTTGGAGCTTTGAAACCACGTCTCCGCCCGCACGGGCCCTCCTTACCTCCGCAAGCTCTCATGGCCGGACAAATTCGGGAGGTCGAAACGGTTCGATAAAATGGGCATGGATTTGATCGCAGAGTCAAGACCCACTGGAATGACCCTGAAAATACTCAAGAACATTACGCAATTTATCGAACCTCGCCGGCGCTGATTGTTCGACTTGTTCGAGTTGTTCGATTGAGCTATCTATCTGGGGCGAAAGCAGTCGGCGAGAACAAAAGAGGTGGACCATGGCTACGATCCGAGATGTGGCGAAGCGTGCGAAAGTGTCAGTTTCCACCGTATCGCTGGCCTTGAACGGAAGCGGCCCTGTGAGCCCATCGACACGGCGCCGCGTATGGGAAGCTGCAAACGCTCTGGGCTATTCGGCCAATCCGTTGGCGCAAAGTCTGAAAGCGGGTCGTACCCGGCTGATCGGCATGGTCGTCGGCGATGTCGCCAATCCATTCTTTGCCAGAATGCTGCAGGTGGCCGAGCAATTGCTGATCGATCACGGTCTTCTGGTCGTTGTGGCCGGGTCCGGCGGAAATCCCGAACGTGAACGCGCAATCATCGAAACGCTGGTCGCACAAAGGGTGTCCGGAATCATTCTCTCCTCGCACAGCAGCACACCCGAGCAAATTGACTTTCTTAGAAGCGTAAAGGTTCCGCTGGTATTGGTTGATCACAAGGTTGAGGGTCTGGATGTCGATTTCGTCGGTTCCGACAATGTGCTCGCCAGCGCCATGCTCACCGAGATCGTCATTCGGCTCGGACATAAGAGGATCGCTCACCTGGCTGGCGTGAACGGATTGTGGACGGCCGAGCAGCGCAAGCAGGGGTTTCGCAGCACCATGACTTCCTTCGGCTTGGAGGTTGATGAGGGGTTGATCCTGAGCGGGGACTACGACGGTGAACGGGGCTATGCCCAAGCCATGCGACTGCTGGTGCGGCCAGACCGCCCAACCGCAATTGTTGCAGCCAACAACGTGATGGCGCTTGGCGCACTACAAGCCATGATTGACCTGGGAATACGCTGCCCAGCAGATGTCTCGCTGACCTCGATTGACGACGTCCCGTGGGGAAAAGTGATTCAGCCTCGTATCACAATGGCAGTTCAATCAGTTGAGGAACTCGCCCGGAGCGCGACCGGCTTTCTTCTCGAGCGAATCAACCACGCCGACGTCAGCATTGCTCCACGGGAGCACATCATCATTCCCAGTCTAGTCACGGGACAAAGCTGTGCGCCTCCCCCGCGGACATTGCGGGCACTGCATGACGCCAAATAGTACCTGCAAGCCAGAAAGGGAAGCCAAGTGCGGCAAGACACGCATACCGCCCCCGGCCCTTCAATGCACAAACGCTCAGGCGCTATAGGCCTTGACGTTCTGGGTCTGCTCGCCCAGCCCCTCGATGCCCAGGCGCATCACATTGCCCGGCTGAAGCCAGACCGGTTCGGGTTTGATGCCCATGCCGACGCCCGGCGGGGTGCCGGTAGTGATGATGTCGCCAGGCTGCAGGCTCATGAACTGGGAAACATAGGAAACGACCTTGGTCACGCCAAAGATCATGGTTTTGGTCGAGCCGTCCTGATAGCGCTTGCCGTCGACTTCGAGCCACATCTTGAGGTTCTGCGGGTCAGCGACTTCGTCCTTGGTCACCAGCCAGGGGCCGATGGGACCGAAGGTATCGGCGCCCTTGCCCTTGTCCCAGGTGCCGCCGCGCTCGGTCTGGAAATGGCGCTCGGAGACGTCGTTGCAGACGCAATAGCCGGCGACGTGGTCCATGGCATCGGCCTCATCCACATAGCGGGCTTCCTTGCCGATGACGATGGCCAGTTCGACTTCCCAGTCGGGCTTGATGGCATTCTTGGGGATGATGACATCGTCATTGGGACCGATGATGGCGCTGGTGGCCTTCATGAAGATGATCGGCTCTTCCGGGATCGGCGCGCCGGTTTCGGCGGCATGGTCGGCATAGTTCAGCCCGATGCAGATGAATTTTCCAACATTGGCCACGCAGGGGCCGATGCGCTCATCGGCGGACAGTGTGGGCAGCGACGCGACATCGGTTCCGGCAATGATCTCCAGCCCCTCAGGCAGCAGGGTTGCTCCGCCAATGTCCGCCACGACGCCGGTAAGATCGCGGATCGAGCCGTCCTGAGCGAGGATGGCGGGCTTTTCAGCGCCCTTGGCACCGACACGAAGCAGTTTCATGGAATTCCTATCTATGGGTAGGTCAGTTAATTTGACGCGGAGACTAGCAGACCCTGCTCGGCCAGATCAGACCAGAGTTGATCGGGAATGGGCGCTTTTAGTCCTTCAATATTCCGCTCGAGATTGCTGATGCTGGACACGCCCAGGAGCACCGAAGCCACGACATCGCTGGCAAGTGGGAACTTCAAAGCTGCAGAGGAGAGCTGCACGTTGTGACCCTTGCAAATGTTCTCAAGTGCCTTGGCGCGATCCAGAATGTGTTGCGGCGCGGGAGCATAGTTGAACATCGCGCCTGGCTTGGGGCCGGTCGCCAGAATTCCTGAATTGAACACACCACCGATGATCAGGCTGGCGCCGCGTTGGCGGCAGGCTTCAAGCAAGGGAGCGGCATCCTGATGATCCAGCAGCGAATAGCGTCCGGCGAGTAGGAAGCAGTCGAGGTCGGCATGGTCCAATGCGTCCATGCAGACCTGAACCTCGTTCACGCCAAGGCCAATGGCCTTGACGACACCTTCCTCGCGCAAGCGGAGCATGGCTTTCAAACCGCCGTCGAATGCAATTCTCTGCATCTCGTCATTGGCTTCGCCATGGGTGTCGCGCCCGATGTCATGCATGAGCGCAATGTCGATGCTGTCGAGCCCCAGGCGGTGCATACTCGCTTCAAACGAGCGCATCACACCATCATAGCTGTAATCGTATTCCTGCTCGAAGGGCAGCGGATCGACAAATCCGTAATCCGAGTTTTCTCGCCCTCTCAATGGGGTCAGCAATCGCCCCACCTTGGTCGATAGCACGAAGGTATTGCGAGGCTTGTCACGCAGAAAGTCGCCAAGCCGTCGCTCGCTCAGCCCGTGGCCGTAGCGTGGGGCTGTATCAAAATACCGGATGCCTGCGGCCCAGGACGCGTCCAGCACGGCTTCAGCCTCATTCCGGCTGACAGGCTTGTAGAGATTGCCAATTCCAGCTCCGCCGAAGCTAGCCGTCGTAACTTCAAGACCTGTACGACCGATCGGACGCTTTTGCATCGGGGAGAACTCCATCTGGTTTGTGAGCGGCACCGCGTCTAAGCGGTCCAACCGCCGTCGATCACATGTATCTGGCCAGTCGTGTAGGTCGCTCCCGCCAGATAGACCGCAAGATCTGCCGCTTCCTCAGGACGTGCGATGCGTCCGATCGGCTGGCGGGCGATAAACGCCTTTTGTGCTGCCTCGAAGTCGCCCGTAGCGTGCCAGCGCTCATGCAGGCTCGGCGAATCCACCGTTCCCGGGCAGATGGCATTGACCCTGATATTTGACGTCGTGAAATCCGCTGCGATGGATTTGGTCAACCCGATCACCGCGGCTTTGGATATCGAATAGGCCGCCCGGTTGGGCACGCCCTTGATCGAAGAAGCCACCGTTGCCATGTTGATGATCGCCCCGTCGTTGCGCTGCAGCATCTGTGGCAACACCGCCCTGATCATGCGCACCTGTGCCTTGACGTTGAGGTCCAGTGCAATGTCCAGGTCGGCGTCGCTCATCTCCAGCACCGAACCTGAATGGACGACACCGGCGCAATTGAACAACACATCAATCTGTCCGGCCTCAGCCACCGCCTGCTGCACCGCTGCGTCTGAGAGCACATCGAGCACACGGGTACTGATCTCGTCCGCCGACGCCAGATCTGCAAGTGCGGACGCATTGATGTCGGTCGCAACGACTTTTGCTCCAGCGCGCGCAAAGGCTTCGGCCGATGCCCTTCCGATGCCTTGTCCGGCGGCAGTGATGAACACAGTCTTGCCGGTCAAGTCGGCCATGATTTCGATCCCCGATCACCAGTGCGGTGCGATCGCTGCCCCAGTCCGAGACAGGCACCACATGAGGCTTGTTAGCTCATATATAAACATTCTATTCATAGGTAATCACAAGCTGAGGTTCGCGGTCAACTGTCCTTCTGGATACTTCGCTGCCAACGAGCGTCCCGCCCGCTGCATGACGAAGAACCGCAATTGAAGTTGGAGGTTTGGGTTGAACGAGGAAGACGACCGCTACCGCGCCCCGGCCCTCGATAAGGGCCTCGATATCCTTGAACTTCTGGCCGCCACTGCTGATGGTTTGAGCCAGGCCGAAATCGCCAAGGCACTCCAGCGCACGCCCAACGAGTTTTACCGCATGCTCGACCGCTTGGTTCGACGTGGTTATGTGCGCCGCAACGCCGGCGATCGGTACGAACTTTCGCTCAAACTTTTCGAACTGGCACACCAGCGCCCACCCATGCATCGCATGATCAGCCAGGCGATGCCGGTCCTCAGAAGATTCGCGCAGGCGTCGGAGCAAGCAGTGCATCTGGTGGTCAGGGATCGGAATATTCTGGTCGTCGTGGCGCAGGTCGATGGGCCTGGCTATTGGAACCTGTCCATCCGGGTTGGTAGTCGTATGGGCCTGCTCAACACCGGCTCTGGCCACGTCTTCCTTGCCTATTCCAGCCTGGAAGAGCGCCGCATGATGTTGGAGGGTCAGGATATCGTGGCCGACCAGATCACCGACCAACTGAACCAACGCCTCGCCCAGGTTCGTACGCAGGGCTACGAGAACCTGCCATCGGCGCAAGTCTCCGGCGTCCTTAATCTCTCAGTGCCCATCCTTGGACCGCTCGGCACCATCGTCGCGGCTATCACCTGCCCCTACACCCAGCGCCTCGACAAGGCTGACGCTGCCAGCAGCGAGGCTGCCTTGTCGCTACTTCAGCGAGCGGGTCGGGAAATCTCTCAAGGAACTGATGCGCCATGACCCCGATCATCGATACCCATTTGCACCTCACCCCTCCTGATCGCTTCCGCCACTGTGATCGACTGCTTCGGCTCGGACCAACTGGTATGGGGCTCCGATCACCCGGCGGTCACATTGATGGGGTCCTTGACTCGACGGATTGAGGCGACCCGCGCGCTCATTGGTCGCGTCAGCGAGGCGGATCAGGCAAAGCTGTTCCATGGCAATGCGAGGCGCACTTACAAGCTCTGATAAGAGCAGGTCGGCCTCAATAGAGCCCCATATGCCGCTGCATGGCGGCCGAGAAATGCGCCTGCAGTGCCGTTTCCGCCTCTGAGGGATCGTGGGCCTTACAGGCCGAAATGATCTGCATGTGCTCGCGAAGCGAGCGCCGCCTTTGGCGACACAGTCGAAGTGCGTTTCGACCCCACGACGGTGCGCATCTTCGACGCCTCCGGTCAACGCCTACGCTGATGGTGCAGCGCATGGCCATGGTGATCGGGGTAAAGCCAGATCGCATCGACGAGTACAAGAAGCTACACGCAACCATCTGGCCAGACATGCAAGCTGCGCTCAAGGCGGCGCATATCTCGAACTATTCGATTTACCTGCGCGATCCGGACAACCTCCTGTTCGGCTACTGGGAGTATGGCGGCGATGACTTTGCCTCCGATATGGCAACCTTGAGTAAAACCGAAGTTTGCAAACGTTGGCTCGCGCTGACCGACCTCTGCCAAGTTCCGCTCGACAGCGCCGCGCCTGGAGAGTGGTGGAGCTATTTGTCCGAGGTATTCCACCTGGATTGACCTTGGGGGCTTTGGCGCCCCCGGCAGACGCTCATTGGCTGGCAATCGGCTGATCTTCGAGAGCGCGCATAGTCTCGACGGCTGTTTGCATGCGCGGCAGCATTAATGGCAGGAAAGGGGCGCGTTGCTGCCTTGCGAGGTCGGCCAACACTCATCTCTACAGCCCTGCAGCCTGCACTTGTTGGGAACAAGGAGCAACAAGGCGCAAGAGCGCTATATTGCAGCCATCGCATCCCAGCACATATCGATAACCAACTGACGCTCTGATTCAGCTAGAGGACCGGGGAACAGACGACGCCGCTTAAGTGTGTTGCGAATGGCGCCGCGAACGAAGCTGGCCATCATTGTCGGCGACCCCTCGCGGAAGTCACCGCTCGCCTGCCCCTCAACGATCATGTCGATGGCATAGTCGACAAAAGCGCCGAAGATCGTCTTGGCATCCTCCAGCGTGATCAGAGGATTGTTTTCAAGATAATCGAAAAGACGCGCCCGCTGCGGATCCTCCCAGATGAAGGCGACATATTCGGCAATATAGGCCCGCATGCGCTCGGCCGGCGACTTGGCCGGATCGGGCGGCACCGAAAGACGCTCGCTCATCTGCGAGGCCATTCGGCTATAGACGCCCAGCACCAGTGCTTCCTTGGAGTCAAAATAGTTGTAGAGCGATCCGGTCGCCACACCGGCCTCTTCTGCTATGGCCGCCATCGAGCAGTGCAAACCATTCTTTACGATCAGTGTTGAGGCGGCGGCGATAATGCGTTCGCGCTTGTCGGGTATAACGTCCATAGACTGAATGAACCTTCATTCACTTGTCACGTTGCGAGGCTAGCTAGGCATCCGTTCCGGCGCAAGAGGGAAAACTCCCATTTCAAGGCGCGGGATCAAAAAAGTTTCAGAAGCCATTGATTTTGGCTCCAAAGACCCAGGAGAGCGCCATGTCCGACCTCGTCACCTTCATTCATTTGACCGATTTGCATGTCGGCAATCCCAATGTGCCGGATGACCATCTTTTTTCTGATACCAACGCCACACTGGCGGCGATCCTGGCGGATGTGAAGAAGCTGGTTCCGCAACCCAAGTTCATCGTCGCCAGCGGCGACCTGACCAATCGCGGCGACGAAGGCAGCTACAAGGCCTTGCAGCAGATTTTCGCCAATGCCGAGCTGAATATCCCGGTGCTGTTCGGCCTGGGCAACCATGACAAGCGTGAAGGTTTCTACCCCGTCATGCTGGGCAAGTCCGACCACAACATGGCCCCCTATGACCATGCCCAGGTCATCGATGGCGTGCATGTCATCGTCATCGACACCTCTGCTCCCAACAAGGTTGGCGGCTCCTTCGAACCCGGCCAGCTCGTCTGGCTCAAGGCTGAACTCGACGCCCATGCCGACCTGCCCAAGCTGCTGGTCATGCACCACGCCCCGGCGCTCGACGATAATCCGCAGATGGAATGGGAATCGCTCTCCATCGCCGACACCGAATCCCTGCGTCAGGCGGTCGAAGGCAAGAATGTCATGGGCATTCTCTCGGGCCACATTCACTATGACCGCGTGTCCAGCTGGTACGGTATCCCGGTCGTGGTCGGCATCGGTCAGCATGGCCCGACCGACGTGCTCTGGCTGCATGAAGGCCTGCGCATGCTCGAAGGCGCCTCCTTCGCCATCGGCACGGTTCGCCCCTCGGGCATGACCATCACCTTCTCGCCGCTGCGCAAGGACCCCAAGGCAGTGATGAGCTTCCGCTTCGCCGACTTCGCCGGAATGCTCAGGAAATACGAAGACAGCCAGATCGCGGCCGCCGAGTAGGCGCCCGAACAAGCGGGGCTTCCCCTTCGGGGTGCCCCACTCCGTTTCCCATTCACCCTTCCCCAACCTGGAGAACTGCGATGAACCGCAAGTCCTTCCTGCTCGGCGCCCTGGCGCTGTCCCTGACGGTATCGACCCCGGTCCTGGCCCAGATGGCACCCGCCATCGACCAGCCGGTGTCGATCACCTTCTACAACTACAATCTTGCGTCCGCCGGCATTGGCGGCGAAGCCACGCAGAACCTGATCGATGAATTCATGGCGGCCAATCCGAACGTGACCGTCCAGGGCGTCCCCTATTCCAGCGCCGATGCCAGCCGCATCCAGGCGGATATGGCTGCAGGCCTGCCGGTGGACCTGGTCCAGACCGTATTCAGCGATCTCGATTTCTCGGTAACGAATTTTGGCGCCCAGGCACTTGAAGACATCACCACCGATGGCGAGTTGGCTGCTCACCTGGAAGGCATGCACCCCAACGGCACGCAGCTCGGCGTGCTCAATGGCAAGACCTATGGCCTAGCCTACACGTTCTCCACTCCGGTGCTGTTCTATAATGCAGACTTGTTCACCGCGGCGGGTCTGGACCCCGACAATCCGCCCCAGACCTGGGCCGAAGTGACGGCCGCCGCCCTCGCCATCGAGGAAGCGACCGACGCCGAAGGCTTTACCGGTGGCATTACTGGCCCCGGCGCCGTCGACTGGCTGTTCCAGGGCGTGGTGCGCTCCAACAATGGCGAGGTGATCTCGCGCGATCGCACCACCCTCAAGTTCGCCGAACCGGAGGCCGTCGAGGCCGTGCAGATGCTGCGCGACATGTATGACGCCGGTGCCTATGAGAACTACGACTTCAACGGCGCCATCGAAGGCATGGCCGCAGGCAAGCTGGGCATGTATCTGCAGACAAGCGCCCTGCAAGGTGCTCTTGTTGCTGGCGCGACCGGCAATTACGACCTGCGCGCCACCACCATGCCACGCTTCGACGACAAGCCAACCCGCCCGAACAATTCCGGTTCGGCCCTGACCATCCACACGACCGACCCGCTCAAGCAGCGCGCTGCCTGGTAAATGATGAAGTTCCTGACCTCGGAATATGGGTACACCATCATCACCTCGCAGATCGGCTACCTGCCGCTGCGCCCGGCCATCGTCGATGATCCGAAGTACCTCAAGGACTGGATCGCCGAGCACCCGCTGGTTGCGCCGAACCTGGAACAGCTCGACCGCCTCGAGCCCTGGGACCCGATGCCCGGCCCGAACTATCGCCAGATCGGCAAGACCATGATGGACGCGGTTGAAATGGCGATCTTCGGTGGCGCTGACGTGGAAGCCACGCTGCTCGACGCCCAGGCCAATGCCCAGGCCCTGATACCCTGATGTCACGGGGTCCGCCCTCAGGCGGACCCCTCACCGTTCACTGGAGCGCAACATGGCCATTGCCTCAACTGTCCCGGCTGTTCGCCGCCGCATAACCAACCCTCGCTGGACGCCCTGGCTCTACCTGGCTCCGGCCATCCTGACCCTGATCGTCTGGATCTATTGGCCGCTGGTGGACGCGTTCCGCCTCAGCTTTTTCCAGTGGAACATGCTGCCCACCTCACCGCAAACCTTTGTGGGCTGGGAGAATTACCAGCGCATCTTTGCGCTGCCCAAATTCTGGCAGGCACTGCGCAATACCGGCATCTATGTCATCGGCCTCCTGCCGCTGGCCGTGCTGATCCCGCTGGCCCTGGCCATCTATACCCATGATTTGTCGCCGCGCTGGCGCAATATCTATCGCGCCATCATCTTCGTGCCGATGATCATTGCCCCGGTGGTTGCCGCCGCCGTATGGCGCTGGCTGCTCGACCCCAATTACGGCATGGTCAACGAGCTGATCGGGTTTTTCGGCGCCGAGCCAATCAAGTTCCTGGCTGATCCGCGCGTGGCCATCTGGACCATCATTGCCATTACCGGCTGGAAGCTTATCGGCTTCTCGACGCTGATCCTCAGCGCCGCCAATGCCAATATCAACCCGGCGCTGATCGAAGCGGCCCGCATGGACGGCGCGAGCAAGTGGGAGATCATTCGCGACATCCGCCTGCCGCTATTGAGCTCGACCACACTGTTCCTGGTCATGATGACCATCCTGCTCGGGGCGCAGTGGAGCTTTGGCTATATCAACGTGCTCACCGGCGGCGGCCCGCTCGGGGCAACCACCAACATTTACTATCTGCTGTGGGATTTCGGCTTCTCGACCATGTCGGTCGGCTGGGGCTCGGCAGCGGCGGTCATACTGTTCCTCGGCTTCGGCGCCCTGGCCTTCGTGCTGTTCCGCCTCATCGACAGGTATTCCTTCCATGACAACTGAAGCTCTCAACGCGCCGCTCGCAGCGGTCCGCCCCCTCCGTCGCAAGGCGGTTGAAGGCACCGGCCTCAACAGTGCCGCTGGCCATTTGGTCATGGTGCTGCTGTCGATTTCCTGCCTGTTTCCAGTCTACTGGATGCTGGCCACCTCATTCCGCCCGGCCAATGCCATTTTCGAGACCAGCATCTGGCCAACCACGATGTCGCTCGAAAACTACACCTATGCGCTCGACAGCATTCCCATCGTGCGGATGCTGATCAATACGCTGGTGGTGTCAGTGCTAACCACGGTGGTGCAGCTAGGAACGGGCCTTCTGGCGGCCTATGCCTTTGCCCGCTGGCGCTTTCCCTTCGACAAGCTGGTCTATACCGCCGTGGCACTGACTTGGTTGGTGCCGTTCCAGGTGGTAATGATCCCCAACTACCTGCTGATCGCGCAGATGGGATTGCTCGACACTATCGCGGCGCTGATCCTACCCAACTTTGCCTCGGCACTGGCGATCCTGCTGCTGGCCCAGGCCATGCGCAGCTTTCCCAAGGAAGTGGTGGAAGCCGCCCGCATGGATGGGGCGCGGCCCTGGCGCATTCTGTGGGAAGTCATGACCCCCAACCTGCGTGGCACTCTGGCCTCGCTGGCCATTCTCATCTTCATCTCGACCTGGAACGAGTACTTCTGGCCCCTGCTGCTGACCCGTACCGCAGACAACAGCGTCATCCAGATCGGCATCCAGATGTTCATGAGCTCGGAAGGCAATCAGTGGGGGCCGCTGATGGCGGCCTCGTCACTGGCCAGCCTACCCGTCCTCGCCATCTATCTCGTCCTGCAGCGCCAGGTCATTCAGTCCTTCATGAAATCAGGTATTCGCTAAATGAACGCTCCTTTCACCCGCCATATCCCCCTCAAGGGCACTTTCAACGTCCGCGACCTGGGCGGCTATGTTACGCCGGAAGGCGAAACCCGCTGGCGCCGCATCTTGCGTGCTGATGGCCTGCATCGTCTTGACGATGAGGGCATGGGCGCCTTGGTCGAGACCGGCGTGGCCACGGTGATCGACCTGCGCCATCCGGGCGAGCTGGCCAGCCAGCCCAACCCGTTCCACGCCAATCCGGCCGTTCGCTATCACAATGTGTCGCTGTTCGATCAGCTCGCCCCGACGCCAAAGCCGGGCCACGACCTGCTGCTCGAACTCTATATCCTGGCGCTCGATACGCGCCAGCAGGCGCTGGCCGAAGTGCTGACCCTGATTGCCGAGGCGCCGCAGGGTACGGTGCTCTTTCACTGCACAGCCGGCAAGGATCGCACGGGCGTGGTTTCGGCCCTGGTGCTGTCCGTGGCCGGCGTGGACACTGACCTGATTGTCCAGGATTATGCGCTGACCGCGCAAATGATTGCCCCGATGATCGAAGAAATGTCGGCCCATGCCCAAGCACAGGGCGCCAATGTCGAGCATTTCCGCCCGCTGCTCGCCTCTGACCCTTCCACCATGGTCGAGACCATTGCCTATATCGAGCGCACCCATGGTTCAGCCGTGGCCTATCTCGAACGGATCGGCCTTTCGAGCCAGATCATCGACCGCCTTCGCAACCGCCTTTTGGGAGATGTCTGATGGCTGAACTGGTCCTCAAGCAGCTGAAAAAGACGTATGATGCCAAGCAGGTTCTGCACGGCATTGACGTGAACATTCCCGATCGCAGCTTTGTCGTCATGGTCGGCCCTTCGGGCTGTGGCAAATCCACTCTATTGCGCATGGTTGCGGGCCTCGAAGACATCAGCGAGGGCACGCTGACCATTGGCGGCGTCGCCATGAATGACATCGATCCGGCCGATCGCGGCTGCGCCATGGTGTTCCAGAACTATGCGCTCTATCCGCATATGACGGTGCGGCAGAACATCGCCTACCCGCTCAAGATCGCCAAGATGCCCGCCGCAGAACGCGACAAGAGTGTCGAAGAGGCCGCCGCCATACTCAACCTCACCGAATATCTGGACCGCCGTCCAGCTCAGCTTTCGGGTGGCCAACGCCAGCGCGTGGCCATGGGCCGCGCCATCGTGCGCGAACCCGAAGTGTTCCTGTTCGACGAGCCGCTCTCCAATCTCGACGCATTGCTGCGCGTGCAGATGCGCATCGAGATCAAGCGGCTGCACAAGCGCCTGAATGCCACCTCGATCTTCGTGACCCATGACCAGGTGGAGGCCATGACCCTGGCCGACATGCTGATAGTGATGAATGCCGGTCGCATCGAGCAGGTCGGGACGCCCTCGGCGGTGTACCGCACACCCGCCTCGGCCTTCGTGGCCGGCTTCATGGGCTCACCGGCCATGAACCTTATGGATGCGACCATAACGGTCGATGGCCAGGTGGTGCTCGACGCCGCCGCGCGGGCTGTTCTCAACATATCCGGCATGGCCGAAGGCACGCCCCTCACCGTTGGCATTCGTCCGGAGGCGGTGACCTTAGCCCCGGCAGGCGGCGAAGGAATTCCTGCCCTCATCGAGCTGGTCGAAGAGCTCGGCGGATCGCGCATCGCTTATTGCGCCGTTCAGGGCACCGAGATTGCCGTTGTTCTACCGCCGGGCGATGAGCCCTATGAAGGTCGGAAGGTAAACCTCATCTTCAATCAGGCAGACCTGCATCTCTTTGACCGGGTCAGCGGAAAGCGGGTCAATTTCGAGACGCGCAAGTCCAACAGCCCGACACGAAAACTGGCCACCGCCCTCTAGCTGACCGTGAGGAGGAGCCGAAGTACTTGTCGACTTCGGCTCCGAGCAACAATGGGCGAGGTAAAGTCCCTCTCATCCTCCCCCAAATAATTCCGTACTCGGATAAGGGGACAAGACCCAGCAGTGGAAAACCAGAAAACACTCGTCCGATGCTGCTGATACCGGCCCGTTTGTCAGGTCATGTGCAATGACCGCTTCGGCAGCTTGGTAGCTTAAACGACGGTCAGAATATCAACCCATTCCCACACTCAAGGGTGCTGACCGGACTGGCAGCTATTGAGTGATCGAGAAAGTGGCCCGAACGGCAGGAGTGGGGCGCGCATCTGCCCGGCGGGTTATGGAAGCCCCCGGCCCTACAATCCTTCGCGCCAGTGCCTTGTGCGGGGCTGTCAGCGGAAACGCCGCTTTCCGCCGAGTTTGGTTGATTCCAGACGTCGTTTTCGACAACCTGACACACAGTTCGTCGTTCGACCCACTGCATGGACAAGTGACCAAGATTGAGGCCGAACGGGAGTGCGTTGTGTGAAGATCCTTTATGTCGATGACGAGCCCGATATCCGTGAAGTCGCGGAGCTATGTCTCCAACTTGACCCGAGCCTGATGGTGCGCACCTGCGAGAGCGGCAAGCAGGCGATAGAAGTCGCCGCTTCCTGGCAGCCGGACGCAATTGTTCGCAGAGAGACGGCCCATCTTAGCGTCGGGGAGGCTTTGATATACTTCTCAAAATCGGCGCGAGAAAACGGCTCTCATTCTGCAAAAGCCTTCCAGCCCCACCACCAACGGACCAGCGTGGTCACGAAAGCAAGGGCGGCAAACACGTTGGCTATGATGGCAAAGTGCTCGGGGAAAAGGCAGATCAGAATGAACAAGGCAATGGTCTCGGTGCCCTCGGTGATGCCACCAAGATAGTAGAGACCCTTCTTGGGCATTTTCAGCGAGCTGAGGCCCCTGCGCTGCGCAATCACGGCAAACGCCAGAAAGCTTGAGCCCGTGCCGACAAAAGATAACAACAGCAGCGATCCGGCCAGTCCGTTTGCCGTGGGGTTGGCCAGGACAAAGGCAAATGGGATGGCGGCGTAAAAGAAGAAGTCCAGCGCAATATCGAGGAACGCGCCACGATCCGTCGGACCGGCCAGTCGTGCCACTGCGCCATCAAGCCCGTCGAAAATACGGTTCAGCGCGATGAGCAGAAGGCCGAGCAGAAACTGGCCGCTTGCAATGGCCGGAACGGCTGCAAGTCCAATGACAAACCCGACAACTGTTATTCGGTTTGCAGTGGCGCCACGCGCCAGCAGCCATCCCGCCAGGGGGCGCAGGAGCCGCTCTTGTGTCGGAATGATATAGCTGTCGAGCATGTATCCCAGCCCCGCTATTCGTCCTGGATGACGTCGCCGCGCGGCGGATAATCATTCTTCTTGATGAAGTCTATGGCGGCCAGCACATCCTCCGCCCGAGGGCGAACAAACGGCATGGTCTGGATCGAGGAAAAGAAAAGCGTCAGGTCCGGCCTGATCAGGAACAGCCCCGGCTCCGAGAAGAGAGCGGGTTCATCTAGCCCCAGCGAGGTTTTGCCGCGTGTCGCTGTTATGAACAGGCCCCATTGTCTCGCTTGTTCTTGGGTCAGACCGAAAGCGATGCGCAGGTCGGTAAGGCTCCAGTCCGCTACCGCAGATTCTGCACGTTCCTTGGTGTCGCACGATATCGCCGTCACCGTCACCCCGCGCTCGGCAAATGCGCCAGCCTGGGCCTGCAAGGCACCAAGCTGGGTCTTGCACACTGGGCAATGTCGCCCTCGATAAAAGACAAGCAGATGAAAGCTCTCGGCCTGCATCCCGGTCAGGTCGAATTCTCCCCCGCCGGCCAGCGGCAAGATCAGTGAGGGGACGGGCTGGCGAGGGAAGATGGTCGTCGTCGGCGGCAACATGGCTATCCTGAGGTCAATTCGTAATGGAAGTTTAAGGCACCGAGTGGCGCGAAGCTGAACCGGCAAGAGCCTGATAGACTACGCCAAGCACGGCGCCGAAGATCACATGGAGCATGAAGGTCATGATCGGCGCCATGGTTCCCATGTTGAGCCCGAACAGACCAGCACCGGCCATGGGCATGACCGCGATCATCATCATCAGCCAGGCGGCGGTGCCGAAGAGGACGCCGGACCAGATCGCACCACCCGGCAGGTACGGTCGCAGCACGGCATAGCCCACGCCCCAGGCAATTGTGCCAATCATGAAGTGCATGAGCCAGCCAAACGCTACGGAGGGAAGGGAAAGCATTGATGTCAGCATGGCAGCGACATCCAGTTCGGGCATGATACCCATGGCTTGTTTCATCACCATAAGCGCCGAAAGCACCAGTGTTGCGACAAAGCCCGCAATCAGACCTTTGAGAACTTTGGACATATCCGCTCCTTTTTCGATGTCGTGTCGAACGTGGCCACCGACCATCCCGATGTTCACACGTCTGCTGGGCGCTGCTTTCGTTACACTCACGGGAGCAGCGTCTGTAACTTTCGGTCACAATGATGCGAATGGGGAGGGAATCCGAGAAAAGACTGCTAGTCACGCTGCCGGGGATTTGGGGGCTTGTATGGTTTTGGGAGTGGCGGCCTCCAGGCGCGACGAGCGCGCTTTGATCCAGGCGCTAAAGCGCGGGGACGAAAAGGCGTTTCGCCAATTGGTGGCCGAGCAGCAGAAGTCCATGCTGGCTTTCGCGCGGACATTCCTGCGCGATCCCTCGGCGGCGGAAGAGGCCGTGCAGGATACCTGGATGGCCCTCATTTCCGGGATCGCCAAATTCGAGGAACGATCATCCCTCAAGAGCTGGACGTTTGCCGTGCTGGCCAACATCGCCCGCACAAAGGCCAAGCGCAACGGTCGCTCGGTCTCCTTTACGGACATGGGTTACAATGACCCAGCGGTCGATCCGGACCGATTCCTGGGCGACGGCTCATGGCTATCCCCGCCTGGGCGATGGTCGGAAATCAACCCGGAACGCATCGTAGGGGGAAAGCAGCTTTTGGCCCATGCCATGTCCGTTCTCGAGACACTGCCTCCCAATCAACGCGCCGTAGTGACGCTTCGCGATCTCGAAGGTCTTTCGCCCAAGGAAACCTGCTCAATCCTTGAGGTCAGCGAGGCCAATCACCGCATTCTGCTGCATCGTGGGCGCTCCCGTATCAGGGCGGCTCTCGAAGAGCTGCTGGGCAAGGCTTGAGGCCGAGCGTAACAGTTTGCCCCTGGCAACTACTCACCTACATAATCGATCAGGATTGGGCGCCGCCATTTGCGCCCTGGAGACCAGACCATGCTTAGTTGCCGCGAACTCAGCGAGACCGCGACCGACTGCCTTGAAGGAAAGCTGGCCCTGCGCCAGCGGGTGGCCGTGAAGATGCATCTGCTCATGTGCAAGCATTGCCGCGCCTATGTCGACCAGCTCGCAAAGACAGTGGCGCTTCTGCAATCAGCTCAGGCCAGGCAGCAGGAAAACATTGAACCTGACCCGCGCGTCATTGAGGTCTTTCGCAATGCCGCGGGAAAACCATAGGTGCAGCTGCACGGCCGCCGATGCTGTTTTGTACCGGGGCAGGCTCCGGCACTGGGCTGAGCATTTTGCGATGCGCGTTGTGCCGCCCATCACCGGCGAGCGTGCGTAACAGTCAGGCGGGTCACCAGACCAAGCTGCATATGCTAAGGCCCGAACCGACATGAACGACATACTCTTTCTGCCCGAACCCATCATTCGTTTCGGGACATTTTTCCTGATCTTTGGACTGCTCGCCGTCATCGAGTTGACCCATCCACGGCTTGAACGCCCCGAAATGCTCGCCGCGCTCAAGACTCGGCGCTGGCTGACCAATGTGGGCATGCTGGTGATCTCGTCCGTGAGTCTGCGCGTCCTGTTTCCTGCGGCTGCCGTAGGCACTGCCCTCTGGGCGGAAAGCCAGGGATTCGGGGTTTTCAACCAGTTCGACGTTCCGCTCTGGCTGGCGG
>JACLAD010005099.1_pt1 | contig 18342 bp, 4 predicted proteins | sample 8027901 | NCBI WGS metagenome assembly JACLAD01 (sample SAMN15725071, study PRJNA655200) | protist metagenome | isolation source: fluorescence activated cell sorting (FACS) single amplified genomes of... | place: Spain: Blaines Bay Microbial Observatory, Mediterranean Sea | collected 2016-07-05 | reverse complement strand
CTTTCCATTCAGCAGCTCGCTTGTCTCTTTGTTTCTGTTCTTCGCTTAAATAATTTTCCTCACAAGGAACCGACAACCTTTCGCCATCACGACGAATGTGAACAGATGTATGGTTTATATATCCTTGGAAACCAGTAATTGTATAAGATGAAATGACGACTTCAGCGACCCATATTTCATCAGCATCGGCTAATTCTATGTATTCTTCTTTGTATAATTGCCCCTTTTTGTAGGCCTTCTCAATTTTATTTTGATATTCTGGCTTCAAAGGTTTCCATGCTCGCTTATTCACTGAATATTCCCATGTGACACGATCAGCAAAGGACACTTCCTCCTTCATGACCACATTCATACCATCGGCTTCCACATTCATATTTCTCGAGCTATATTCGGGATCCCATGTCCATTCTATTTGACCCTGCTCCGTATGCGCATCAGCGTCGGTATCAATGTAGGACTCCCCCATCTCTAACTGTCTTTCCAGACGTATTCTATGTTTCCGTTTCATGTGGCTCATCTTATCCTCTTCCGTTACGTATTGATTAATAATTCGAATTACTCTTTCAATCGCCCTCTCGTGTCCTTCTACTCTTTCTAGCTCTTTACCTCCCCTGAAAACTATGACTGTAGGAAAGTCAACCACTTTTAAAGACTTCGATATTGCTGACAACTCTTGGGTATCAGCTCTGACTGATAAAAATGAAGCTACATCTTGATATAACGGAACAATATCGTTCAACTGAGGTAGAAGTTTGACAGAGGCTGCTGACCATAGAGTATGAAAACATGTTACCACGAGCCAACCTCCATCAGGAATGTCAGGATCCTCGATATCGCCAGAATACTCAGATTGCCAGCTATGATCACCTTCATAAGCAGTAAGTATATCAGTCATCTTTGCATAATTTTCACCGAATGCTGTATTATCTGAATAATATGGCCAATTTGTTGATATTGCTCTTGGAGGTGCAGTTGTATTAATTACAACTTTGTTCGGATCAGTACTTTTATTCAATAAAGCTCGAAGAGCTTGTTGTCTATTATAACACAAAGCCATTATGTACTCAGTATGAACTTCTTTATCATAATGAGGAGAAGAGTCTGAAGTAACTACCATGTCACTGTCTAACAATTGAAGTTCCTCTAGTGGTGAAATTCGACACGCAGATGAGACCCGGTCGATTTTCAAAGCATATCTTGCGCACTGATGTGTCAATTCCCATGGTAACTTCATTCCAGAATCGAGGATTACCAGGGACATTTTTAGTCTACATGCATGAGCATCAGGATGACAATCATCATTTGCTTCTTCAAAACTTTCAAGAATCATAAGTCCCTCTTCATTAAACTTCGTATCAGTAGCAATAGAATCTGCTAAACGAAACACATCAACGTAGTCTCGATGAATGAAACGCAATAACATTAGATATACCGCTGAATTTAAACCTTTTGTCAACAAAAATGACAACGAGACATGTACAGGATATAAAAAAAAACGTTCAGCACGTTTCAATACATCTGAATGCTTTAGTACAGTAAATGTAGAGAAGGGCTCAAAGCGAATTGTAGGTCTCTTTGGCGCTATGACGGGAACTAATACTTGTGTTTCTCCTCTAACATTAGTAAGAAGAAGTGAATGAGGAATTCCTGTCAACATTTTCTCTGTCATTTCATTTCGTTGTGTTGTAATGAAGAGATCTCCATGATCAATACTATATAATCTAAGTACTCCCTCGTGATCATATCGTGCACTAAAGGCCAGTTTGAGTCTAGGTAGCTCTATAACATCTAATGGAGGGTCTCCAAATTCGATACCCATATATTTAGTTGCTCTTTGGACACCATCATTGCTAAGTTTTGTCCATGCACATATCTGACCCAGTATTTCAATTCTAGTAAGTGTCTTGACTAGAGAATAAAGACCACTTCGCCGTGGAGCATATGCTAGATTGAGAAGTACCATGTCATTACGATCAAAGGGTTCAATAGATAACGCAGAGTCTATCTCAGAAGCAACAAATGAACTTTCTTCTACGACACGTATAAGTTTGTGAATGTCACTAAATTGCTCATGTGAACGACTAATTCTATGTAAAGTATGTAATAATAAATCTTCATCGTATTTACAAGATTGCAATAGTCTAAACACTTGATTGAATGCATCGAAGGATATCCTTTCCTTTTCTCCTGTTTCTTCATTTATTTCCTCGTCTTGATCTGTAAAATCTGCCCAAATAGCATCTTCATCCTCGGACATTCCATCCCATTGGAATGAATTTTCCGCACGTTTGCTACCTCTTGTCCTAATTAGGTTAGCCCGCACTTCCTTTTGTACTCCAATCCATTTATACGCACCAAGATATTCTACATCATAGGTACCATTATCATTGACACGACTAATGATTCCATTGATATATTCCCCGTTATTCGAGTAATCTGCTTCAATCTGTTGGTCAATTTTGAACTTGTTCTGTTTTTTTGCGTCAGATTTTGACTTTTTCTTCTTCATTTTATCAATGTGTCTTATTAATTTCAGTGATTCGATTGTTGCTGCGATTCGACTGGTCAGTTCATACTCTTCCTTCATTAGAACAGTAGATCTTCTAGTAACTGTCACAGTTCTTCCTGGTAAACCTGTTGCCTGTATAGTCATTGGATCGTTTTTGAAATCACTGGCGTCATTGATCATTTGGTTTAGTGTGTTTACTTTTGACCATGATCCAGTGAATTTCATCTCAACAATCAGCATATATTCCATATCAGTATCCTCCATGGGATAACCACGCAATTTTTTATATCCTAATCCTGCTTTTTGAATGTCCTCTTCATTGGTATTTTGTGGCAGTGTGCTCTCATCCTGCCAAAAATGATATGCATCTAGAAGTGCATCTGGTAAAGCCCCTTGTAGTAAGCGTCGAGGAACAAATGTTTCCTTACCTCCACTGAGATTCAAAGGATGTTCAGTATCCCTGATAATGAGTACAGATGATGTTTTTTGACTATCGATGTTGTTGTAAACATGTTCAGCAGGTTTTTGTGTAGGGTAAGGTTCACCTGCCCCTTGAAGCCACCAGTCAGGATATTGGTGATTTCGAGTTTGTGTACTTTGTGATAATTCCGTAAGAGCATAGCGATGATTTGTAGTAAGATGCATGGTAAACCACCATTGTCGACCTTGAGATACCACCTCATATATATGTAAGCATCTAAGGCGACGAAAAATGTATACAAGCTTATATTTGTTGCCGAGTGATTGATGCAAACCAAGGATGACTACTACTTCTGCTGAGGTAGGATACGGATTTTCAGGCATCATGAATTGCATTGTTGGTGGATCAAAGGGAGAATTTTGCACAAAGAATGACTTTCGAACAGGCTCAAAGATACTAGTAATCCATTTTTCAGATGGAGCTAAATCAGCCAGATCATACTCTCTGTCCCATTCATCACCTACAAGAGGACATGCTTTATGTTCTTGGGGCCAATGATGGATTTCATAGTTCAATCCAACTAATTTGTATCTATCACGATTCTCTGCTTTTTCAAGTTGAGATGCTTGTATTGTTTGATCCCCAAATAATTCTATCATGTCTTCATGGTTGGAGATTCTAGAGGCCAGTGCTGCTAAATATTTAGAACGAAGAGTCATTTGTCCTACCTGTACATCTATTTCGACTCCTAACATAGATGTGTCACCAACTTCACCAACATCATTTTCATATGAGTTTTGTCTTTGTAGTGTCAATGGCTCTGTATTAATAGTATTTTGAAGAGAATCAGTGGATTCTCCAGAGGCTGGTAACGTTCTAGTTGAACCAACAGCCCATCTTCCAATTGATCTATCACCCATAATTTTAGACCAACGATTCTGAGCATCTAAAGTTATAGCATTTCGTTTCAAACTACCAGTTTGAGACGAACTGACCTGTAATGCTGTTTGCATAATTTCATCGCATATACCCTGTTTGCAGTCGCTAATATAATTAATGATTCTTCGACGCATAACATACATTGTTTCATACATTTCTGTCTCAGGAACACATAGTCTAGATCCTTCTTTTGTGGCTTTATTCCAAGTATGTCTTGTAGTTAAATACACAAATGATCCTATGATAGTTTTAGCAACACTAGGAGATAGATGTTCATGTCGATAATTACGATACATAATGAATTTATGAGCATGTAGGTCACTTGCAAGTCTGGAATTCCGATCAATTAGTTTTTCATTTGAAGGGTCATTCAAAACTTCACCTTCAAGTTTACTTAAATAGTCTTCTATAAGAGGACAAAACTGATCATTCATTAACTCTCTGATTCTCATTCTACCTTCAGTTAATTTTTGTAAAGTTTTTTCATCGATTTCTGCACCTCTCAGAGTGTGTACTATGGTCTCGTGTCGTTTGTTCGCATGGTCAATCAAAAACGAAAGATAGTTATCAACTCTTGAACCAACTAGTGACATATACAAAATAATACGTGTAGATATATTAAATTCATTTTTCTCAGAGTCTGCTACTGTGCCAGTATCACATGCTAAGGCTCCTTTAAGTAATGTTATCAAATTTCGAAGAACTGTATCGCAAGATTTTACTAACTCATTCATCAAAAGACCAAATGGAGATGAAAGCAATTCTGGATTCAAAGTTGGCACCATTTTGGGTTCTACATTTGTCATATCCATACGAAGATATTTTCCTGGCTCAAACAGTACAGAGTCAAGTATCATTCGTAATTCTGGACTCTGAAGTTTATGAATGCGATCTTCAGTTGAGAAAAATGTTAATATGAGTGGTAATCTAATATATGGGACAGTTAAATAAGATATAAGAAGCTCAGAGTCTCTTTGATTTAATACTTGACCATATTCATTTTCAAAATTAGGAAGATTTGGTCTATATATTACATCATCTTCTGTTTTGATTGCAGGAGCAGGCAGATAAAAACTTGGAGTGGCAGTAGATGGAAATCTATGAGTAGGTAAGTATTCAGCTGGAATTACTTTGTTTGTCACCGGATCTACTTGTTTAGGATTTGGTCTACATCTCAATCCATCCATACCTAGTGCTAATACTTTATAAGCTTGATTTTCATCATCCCAAATCCAATTTAATTGAGCATTCATTCGATTCTGTAACCCTATATCACTAGGTTCATTTGGATCCATATAATTTGGGAACGCCATCCGATCAGTATTCATGAAAAATTTCCAATAAAAAACGATATCTCTATAGCAACGTAGCTCAGGATAATTTTTCATCAATAATGATGTCATTGGATTGTTATCAACTATCTGATATTGTGTATGATTTGGTGTCCATCCTATCTCCCTCACACAATGACGTAAATACATAATCAAACCTCTATCTGGTTTCAGATGATAATCATTTTCCCAGGTGAACATTTTTTCAAGACGAGCTTGTGCGGGACTTTGAAAGTAATCTAACACTGCTGTTCTTGCAACAGAGAGCTCAGCATTATGGAATTCTATCGTCTCACATTGGGTAGCAAAGCTTGACACAGTGATGCCAAAACCAGGAATTCCTAATTGTTTGCCCTGAAGTGTCCTTCCAGACATCTGACAACAAACTTCTGAAGGTTCATCTGAAGCAACCTTGCGGATAATAGTGTCAGCAATTGCGGTAATACATCCTGGAACGATTACACATGTGCCATCAAAAGATTTACTCTGCTGTATTGACATCGTAGCTGCAGCAAAATGCTCTGTTATTCTTTGAAGGGTTAAAAGAAGTTCCACTTGAGTAGCATAGTCTATTGAATTATCCCATATACAAGGAGCTTCATGACATGCTTTAATGGTTTCATCGCCTGCTGACATATCTATATTCTCTTCTGCAGCTTTTTTTGCAGCTTCTTCCTTCTCTTTGGTCACAGCCTCCTCTTTGGCTGCCTTTTTCTGCTTTTCTAAAGCTGCGACGCTTGAGCTACTAATACTTTTGGTCATTTTAGAGGATGAATTTGTAGATTTATCATTGGAAGTATCATTTTCCCCAGCAGCAGTCATTTTAGCCTCTTTCTTTTTCTGTTCTCTACGTTTGCTTCTGTCAGCCTTATGAAGGTCCTCTACAGACAAGGTTATCCTTCTGGGTTTCGGAACAGGAACAACTTGTATAAACACATGTTCAATACAAGAAATGATAAGAAACTTATGGTTTTTAATACAATGACTTTGATTCTCCAGGAGAGTGATAAGGCGGTCACACATACGAATAGCTGTAACAGCCTCTTGCATAGTAGTTGCCCGTGTTGGAATTTGTAAAAAATCGACTGGAATGTATTTAGTCAATGAAATGGATTGACCAGGATCAACCTCAGCTTCTTCTACCTCCCACATAAGCATATCTTTATATTGTGTAAGCATAGGATCGTTTGGATCATCTGATGTCTTACCCTTGAGATCTAAGGAATTTGGTAATTCATCTGAACCAAATGAGCAATGCGATAACAATTCATTCACTGACTGAACAAGTCCATATATTTCGGTCAGTATGAAGTCAGTATCTACTTTACTTTCTCCTTTAACATCATCCATATTATAAGAATCGATCAATCGAACTGTTGAATAGCAGAGCTCCTGTGCAGCTAATTTGCATACACGTACTCCATTTTCATCAGGTAAAACACATGTCAAATCTTGTTTCATCATACAAACCATCTCAGTAAATAATGCAAGATGAATCTGTTCAATATAAACTTCTGGAATTCCTTTACGTAGTAGCATATAATGGAACGCTTCAATAATACATCTTACATATGCTGTTTTTGATTTCTGTGGATGTCTCCAAACACCACTTCCTGCAAGTTTCTGAATGTATTCATCTCGTTTTGATTCAGCAGCAGCAAGCATTTGAACAGAACCATCATTGTCTCCATTACGACCAAGTTCAGCAGCCTCAGTATAAAATTGATTCATCTGAAGTTTGCATTCTTCAGCTGCCTGAGCACATAGCTCGGCTTTCACTAAAGATGACTCCAAAGGTTCACCGGTTAAAAATGGTACCAATATGTCATAAAAGCGATCCATATCTCCATGACGAGGGTGAATAGACATATTATACACACCCATCCAAAAGACATCATCAAGTGCATTCTTTTTACTAATATCAGATAATACAAGACACGTTCGATATGTCAAGTGAGGGATATCATGATGGGGTGATACTGCATGATGTCGTAGTCCACTTGTAGGATCAGTTTGAATGATAGCGAAACGAAATGCTCTATCATTAACTCTTTCAACTTGAATAATAAGCTCAGCACGTTCTACAACTACAGGTAGTAGAAGAGTATTACCTACTTTGATAGCAACAAGTAAAGCTTTCATTTTTTTTAAGAATGAAAGTAATGTACCCTCGTTTGGCTTTGTAACCACTTTCAACATTTGTTTGAAAAGAGGAATACTTTGTTGCATAGATAAAATAACATCTGAAACAAATCCTCTTATAGTTTTATTGATCCCACATCTTGGATCAGTTAAAACTGGTTGCATTATCATTTTTTGCATGGCGTGGTTCAACACATTGTAGGACCACGCTAGGTTGTCAGCATTTTCCATAGTAGTATTTTCAACAAAGGAATCACCAAAGTATCCATAAAACGCTTGAGCTGTCCATATAGGTCTAGGTTTTATAAATAAAGATGCTAATGATAATCCTTTACGTTGTTCTTCAACTTCTTTTATTCTATCTTCTATAAAAATATTACTTATCTTATCTCGTGCTCTGTGTTCCCTGACGAACTTATCATCAGCAAATACTCTTTCTACACGCATAGTTCTAATGGCTATTTTCCCTGGCATCATAGTACTTTGTGCAGAAGAAAAGAGAAATAAACTATCTGGATCAATTGAAAAACGTCCATCAACATCAAATGCCTCATCTTTCAGTGTGATTCCTGATTCAGCGCCAATCCAGGTTTTCATTTGTCCTTTCGCAGTACTTCCATCTGATGATTTGACACAATTCACTGATACTACGATACGAGTCCAACAATTAACTTTTACTTTAGTATTTGTAATATCTCCAAATGAACCAAGTTGTCCAACACCACCAGCTTGATTGATCAAACATTCTCCCTCTGATTTGCTGAGAGTTGCCTTACCAGTTTTTTTATTCTCTTTTGCATGAATCAATGCGGTTTGAAAAAGAGAAATTCCATCACGAGGTGGCTCTTCTAATAATTTAATATCCATTGTTATAGTATATTCATTAATATATTGTTTTGGTTTGAAACAAAAATCTCCCCATGGATCATCTTCAAATCCTGCTCCCATTCCAACGCCACTACCAATTCCTGTCATCATACTTATACCTGTTCCAATCCCTTCACCGCTTGAAGAATCTATAGAGTAACCAAATTTTTTTGATTTTTTTTTCTCTTTCTTCTTTTTTTCTTTCTCTCGAGCTTCTTTTTCAGCATCACCTCCTTCAAGAAGCTCTGATAGGTTGAATTTTAATCGATATCCTGGCTTCATAATGAGAGCAGTAGATCCATCACTCAAAGTCTCAAAAATGGCATCCTCTAATAAAGCTTCTTTACCACCTATTTCCTCATTAGTAGCATCATTACCACTCCAACTCATAAATGAATCATCCAACGCTGCGTCTTGTTTGTTATCATCTCCATCCTTTTTCTTTGCCTTCAGCTTCTCTAGAACATCGGAGGTTTGCTTCTCGAGTATTGCTTCAGCCTTGCTAGGGTCAATAAGGGAACAGTTCGAAGGAAATCCTTCAACACCACGTCGAAAATCAAAAAACATATAATCTGGTAAAGAATCTTCACTTTTCTTTTGCTGTCTGTTTTTATGACTGGATCAAATTTGTGGACATATGTAGGGAATGAGGAAGCAAAATTGAGTAAAATTTACATTCGGTAAGTTTAGATGAGCTACTCACTTTTTTTTTCTATTGAATAAATCATCTTCATCATCACTAGGCTCATCACCAAATACATCATCAGCAAGGGATGAAAACTTATTGGCTTCATCGACAATGTTGCCTTTATCTTTGATGACTTCTCGGGGTATTTCTCCCTCGCGATTTGCAGATTCCCGATCAGCGGACCTACCATAGTCTTCCTCTTCAGACTCCTGATCAGAATAATCATCACTATCACTCATCTTTGTTATTTCTCAGTAGTGATCTAATGTAAAACTTTCTTATTTCTTGTTTCTCTACTCTCGACTTCCTGCAAGGCAATTCAGTCTATTAGGCTACTCTATATTTACCGAGAAATTCGTAAGGACTTATCCAGGCAACAATCTATCTTGATCTCAATAAGCAATCTTCCAGATAGTCTAACATGTGTATTTTATGTGTAGTTGTACAGCACCGCTGTGCATCATGTTCGTCATTCATAGGTGCTGCTGCTGGCTACTGTTCTACTGAACTACTACCTATACTGCTGGCTCTGCTGCAAAAGGAAGGATATTCAACAAGAAGAGAGGATATCTTTTTTTGGTTTTGGCGACGAAGGCAGAAAGATACCGGTAGGTACCTACCACCTACCTACTTCTAGGTACTAGTATCATCCTACATCCTAGAACTAGGTACCCTACCTACTTATTTATGGTGGTACTTAGGTTGTAGGTACTTACTTACCTACTTAGGTACCTACCTATAGGTACTACCACTTCTAATCAATATAGGTAGGTACCTCTCTACCCACTCTCTCTGCTGCTGTGCTTTGATGCTGTGTGGTAGGTGCTGAATCTGCTGCTGCTCTCTCTGCTGTCCGCCGTAGGTTTTATTAGTAAGTACCAGGACTGCTCTGAACTCCTACTTGCTGCTGCTGTTGCAGGGATATCCACAAGTCGTTGATTCGTTTCCATATTTGATCCTCTGTTCTTCTTGATTGTAAGTGTTGGATGTCCCTTTTCTAAGGACTGAACCCGTCGCGGGAAGGCAGAGATAGATCTAACCAAGAGACAGGTAGGTAAAGCAGGATGGGATGTGCTGTCTCTTATGAGAAGACGAACAAAAAGAAAAAGGATGCAACTGCATTCCATTCGCCTAATACAACGCGCCGATTAATTGAGAAAACTCCAACTAGTCCTATCAGCACACGTTCATATCCTTCGACCGGTGGTGGTTTGGGATCACCAGATGATAGCTCTCGTTTACAGTGGCCACATGATGCAGCAACAACAACTCCTGATGCAGTTTCATCACTTTCCTCGTCATATTCACCTCTACGTAGTTCTCCTATGTCCATGTCATCATCAACGTTTTCATCATCTTTCACGCCTCAAGAAATTCGTGCGTATAGTGATGCTTATCTTCGACTAGTAAATGAAGGATGGATGAATAAGATATCAGAACGAGAGCTTATTCTATCTGTTATGAATTGCAAACTTGATGCATATACTGCTGTCAATAAATATAAAAATTGGTTAAATGCATTGAAAAGTGTTGGTTATGAGTCATTTGAGGATGTATGGCGTGGTATATCACGAAATGGTATTTCAGGTAGCGAATGGAAAAACTTATCCAAGTTTTTTAGTAGATATGCAGCATGTGGGTATGATATCTACGGTCGTATTGTATTCTGGGTGAGATGGAATAATGAGCCAATTCAAGTAGAAGAAGAGGCACAATTTATTCGGGCAGTTTTTACATATTTTATTGCTTTACACTCCAGTATTGACACAATGAGGAAAGGCATTACCCTTGTAATCGATACGAGTGAAAAGACAAAGGGGCATGCAAATGAAAGAAAACTACGTAAGATAATCAATGCCATGCCAGCTAGACCTCAAAGAATATTTATTCTTGGTGCAGGATACATGAAACGTATGGTCATCAATGCTGCTATTAGAGTTGCCAGTGCATTATCGATTGAGAAGATTTCAGCACGAGTCAAATTCGCTGATCTTGATGATGTGAGGAAAGAAATTTCAAATGATTCTCTGCCTAAATACATTGGTGGTAGCTATCGGATCAATGATAATGATCATCTGCTTTCCTGGGTCAGATATAAACTAGGAGAGTTTCCCCCTCTTAAGATTGAACAAGAAAGTAGTAGTCAATATTCACCCGTCAAAGATGTTAATGGTGGTGCAAAGAGACCCTCAGCAAACATCGTACTTTCATATCCATGTGGCAATTTGCATTGTATATATTGTGCAACTTCAGAGACTTTTAGTAGAGCTCACAATTCTCCTTCAAATGCACGGAACGAAAACGCTACATTTATGAAGAGCAAATCTTTGTGGATATGCAGTTCAATCATCGCTATTTTGATATATGCTATAGGATATTACCTTTACTCATCTTCGCAATTATCATCAATGTCCTCATCATCCTTCTCGTCGTCTATATTGAAAGGATATCCGTTCGATCATGATCTAGATATGATAGATAGGTTCATGTCTTCATCATCGTCATCAAATTTGATCGTGAAACCAGAAGATATGTGCGTTTCAAGTATAGAGACGAGATGCATATTAGTGATATCTATAGGATCAGTTGTAAATAACAATTTAAGTCGTTTGGGGGGTACAAAGCATTGGTATCATCTCTTACAAAAAACTTTGCCCTCATTAGGAAAAGCTTACAATAATATATGGAGCAAAAAAGCCCGCTCTAGATTTGCATCAAATGAAGATATGTATATAGTGTTTGAAGAGGAATCAAGTGTGAGAAATCTAAACCCCTTCGGGAGATTTGTGCTGACGTCACTGTTGACGGGAGGGAAATTTTCTCGAGTTCACTTTGCTCACTATGTAAATAATGATGCCCGCCAATTACTACAGGTCGTATTTTCAGTAGATCAAGCTCAACAAGGTGTTGATGAGCTATTTGTCACATCAGCGGTAGGAACTCCAGAGAGTATTTCAGTTGAAATCAGTACGAATATAGAAGAAGTACTTCATGTAAATCTTGTGGCTCCACGAACCAAATTTCATTGGTTTTTGGATGAAAGTAGTTTGTTGCATTTCAGGGAATCTTATCAATCTCTTTGCGATATTGGTACGGCAGATATTGATTTGATTAAAAATCATACAAAAGTAGATGATTTGGGAAAGTCCAATTTCCATGACAGTACATTGGATGTTCTTGTTAACAGTGCAATTGATATAGAAAACGATAAATCACCATTCAATGTATTCAAAACTGCGAGATTGATGAAGCTAAAACCGAATTTTGTTGACACATCCTTGCGCAATATTATTATATATCAACGCGATAAAGGAAGATATATTCAAGATATAGATATGGTATGGGCAAAGTTAACTGGTCAAAGTATTGGTTGGGAGGTGACAATAGTACACCACAACGAATCTACTGCCCCATGTCGTCTGATACAGTCTATATCAACAGCAACCATCATGTTAACTTCTCATGGCTTTCAGTCTATTCTTTTACTTTACCAACCGTGGATATCAATGCTGGCCGAAATCCATACGCATATGCTTTATATTCCACATTTTTATGGGGAACTTCAAATATCTTTGCGACAAAGATTCGGTTTAGCTAGATCGTACTTCAGTGAAGAAAGTGTACCTACGAATTTATTGCCGTCATATTTATCAAAAATTGGTGTCGAAGATGGAGACAGTTGCAAAAGCAGAAAATATTGCAGGCAACTTAGTAAAAAGCAAAATGTAATCGTCTCTGACAATTTTATGAATCAAATCGAAAATTTTGTAAAAGGATACTTTGTTGATACTATCTATCCATAACCAGAGAGAAATAAGAATGGTAATGATGAAGACATTGTTCGGATGGCGAAAAATGAACGGAAACAAGTTGAGGAAGAAGGAATAAAAGAAGAGCGAGAAGATAGCAGCAATGAGTGAAAGTTGTGCATATTTATTGTTAGATATTGGTATTGTTATGAGTTGTAGCTGTTATGCATGTGTGCACAGTAGATGTAGGGGTAGTCTAGAGTCTTGAGGTACCGCAAGCAGCCAGGTAATCATAACCCTACTGTAGCAAGCACAAAAGTTGCGATCTTTTATTATGTTAAAACTACGAATGAAAAACCGACGACTATACCAATATTGTTGCACTCGCATGCGCAGCAGTAGCAGAGCAGCAGAGAGTGTTTAGTACTTAGTACCTAGCAACTAGCAAAATGCATTTTGCACAGATAGATGAGCCTCTTTCGATTCATTCATTCACTCATTAACTCCTCTTCCACTACTACTGGTCCATTCATATCCATACATATTGTAAGTGGTATAAGCCAGTATATGCAATCATCTAAGACAGTACTATTTCAATCAGAATATGCTCGTATTACTCTCATCATGGTTGACTTTCCTGGCATTTTTAGTGCAAACCCATGGCTACCTTGTGCAACCTTCACCTCCTTCCTCTAGTAGTAGTAGTGGCACGAGGGCTATAACAACTTCAACAACGACACTACATACAGGAGGAGCTGAAAGTGATGGAGCTTTCGTTGGCGACTCAACTATGAATATACATCCATCAGCTGTGCTTGTCATCGGGGCGACTGGTCGTGTTGGTAAGGAAGTTGTAAAAAAGTTAGCCTCTTCATCTTCACCATCTTGTAAAGTGAAATGCTTAGTAAGGGATCTTACTTCAAAAGACGCTACCAATTTAGCATCTTTACCTAATACAGAGCTTTATCAAGGCTGTGTGGAGGATATAAATAGTCTTATTGAAGCCTCTAAAGGATGTCAGGTTGTAGTTGACGTCCATGGCATGAAGCCTCCAAGATTCACAAAGTTGCCCTATGATCTTTTCGTACATCCATCCAAAGACAGAACACATCCATATAATGTCAATTATCTTGGAACAAAAAGAGTATTGGCAGCTATGAAGATTAATAACGTACAGAAATTGGTAAGAATCACTGGATCACTGACGGGAAAGTCAGCATGGTTATTGATTACAATGATGTTTAATTTACTTCTTTCTATGAGTCCAAAATGGCATGAAAGAAGCGAAATAGATATTCGTGAATCTGGTATTGATTATACTGTCATTAGACCTACAGGTATAGCTGCAGAACCATCAGCAATAGAGACGAAACGTTCATTAATCATGTTGCAAGGTGATACTGATCAAAGACCCCCTAAAAATGCAAATAAAATTTCATTACATGATTTATCTGAATTGGTATTTAGATCAGCACAAAATTTAAGATATCTATCAAAAACTTCAGTGGTAGTCTCAAGCAGAATAGGAACAGATGGAATGCAGGGTTGGAATGAGGAAGTTGTACGCACTATGTCTCCTGATTATGTGAAAATGAAACCTCATAGACATTCGTTGGTTGCAACTCTTGTTGGTGGATTTGTTTTGCCGTCAATAATTGCTGGTCTAGTATTTGCAGTGCGATATGTAGTTTTTGCATTGAAAAAGATCATGTTGACTGCGAAAGTATGAGTAGAAGTTTGCTGTGGTTTGGCACAGTTCTAGAACTGCGGAATTTCACCACAGTAACAGTATCTGTATGTGTCTATCGTTGGGTAGGGTATGGCGTAAACAAAGAAATTGTATCTATAATTACATAAAAGTTTTGATTGAAATGCATATTGACGTTCCTCGTTGGGATTATGGGCTTCTTCCTCATATAACGATCTTCAGCAGGGCGGTTTTGATTTTGATCACCTGGAAAGTGGAAAGTGACATTGACGAATATCCTGATGATTAATAAGAAAATTAATATTATGTTCAAGCTCCTCTGCGTAAGGAGTAGCCGACGAAGTGGGTCCTCACATAAAATCGAGGCGGATGTACGCCTTTGCTGTTCGTTGGAGTTGCTCACCATTTTCGTCATTTTACTTCACGTTTACGTAAGATATTTCTACTTCTACTATACTATCTACTACTTCATATAGACCTAGCTGTTGTTACATATAATTTCATGATTGTTGAATCCTTTGTTATTGCTATTGTTATTATATCTAGACTACAGTGAAGCAGTGAAGAGTGAAGGTGAAGTACGAAGTACCTACTGAGTACTGGCTGAGTAGCTACTGCTTCCGTAGCTAATTGTGAGAACGCACATATGTAATAGTAATATCATATAACATTACATAATAATAACATATAGTTGACATCATTACCGACAACATAATTCCATGAATTTCCATTTCCATGGTGTGTTCAAATTCGCTGATGGGAGGGTTTTGGATGGACAATGGAAGGATGGTAAATTTCCTGGATAAAGGAATATTTCTGCCATTCTCCTTGAGTAAGTTGTAATTTTGCTTCATTGGACAGGATGAGCGATGTAGGTGACGACCACGGTACTTACAGACAATGACGTTTCGTAGAAGAAATAGACACACTTATGTATCACCACAACGGATATGCAGCTTTTATTTTTATTTTTATCATTGAGTCTCAATGTTTTTCATAGATATGACGTCAAGCTTTTTGTAGGCGCTTATGGTAGGCCTTCTGGGCCAATTATTTAAAAAGAGAGTTAGCTCAAATTAACCCTATGACTAGATCTACCATACTGATAACAACAACATTTGTTAGCGACGTCTTCAAAAAAAACTTTTTTCCGTTGAAAAATTAAAAAATCCGTTGGAAATTTTTCGATTTTTTGGTTACCAACGGCTACTTTCATCGCTGTAGCTCTAGTCAGACACCCGAGCTCAAACCTACTCTAACACTCTAACTAGCTGGAGTCGATAGAGTGGACTAATAGTTAATACTACTTAGGAGTCTATCGCGCTGTTAACTATCAAATTCGAAGGATTTGGCGAAAAGTTATGAAGGTGTAAACTTTCGAACAGCCCTTTCCTTCTACTCTTCTACATGCATTAATATTAGGTAATTTTAATAAAAAAAAAGCTTTTGCTTAGCTATGCTTATTTGATCTTTAGCTAAGCTTCAAGCTTCAAGCTCAATAAAGAAGTCATAAGTCATATCATTAAAGTTTGTTTAACAATTACTTAGGTAATGGAAATATTGATATTTTAATGATGCTAATGTTCCTATAAAAACAATATATTCTTTAACTGGGCGCGCATCGTTGCCGTATCCGCAAAAGTATTCTTCACAAATGCCACATACAATATAAAGGCTTTTGATTGAATTTTATTTTCATTTTCTTCAATTTGTCTCAAAAATGCTTCTGTTTCTTCTTGTTTGGTCGTCGTCTTATAAACTCTGTAATTTTATATATATCTCAACAAATCTAAAAACTAAATCAATTTTTTCAAATTTCATATGTAGCTAGCTCAAAAAAATTAACACAAATTGTTTCTCAAGTCATAAACATTCGTCAATAACGCTTTAATTCTTCGGTTTATTTAAAAGATATTTTGTTACAAACTAGAAGTACTTTAATTTATTTTGCTTGTCTATTACTATTGAAATTAAAAGTTGTAATATTTTTTTAGAAAAAATAAATAGCCAACGTTTCAAACTTTCCGCTTCAAATCTTCAAATTGATTTTACAATCTTTCGATAATTTACGACCTTTTCATGCCGCAATAGATAATAATAATAATTTAATATATTTGAGCTAGCTAGTTAAGCGTTATAAAATAATAATAGATAATTTTTGAGCTAGCTAGTTAAGCGTCCTAACTACTAATACTAAAATACTAAGTACATACTACATTTATGAGCTACTAGCTACAACTACAAGCTACAAGTTTCTACTTTAGCTTTCTTTTCAGCTTTTTAGCATTAGCATTAGCATTAGCATTAGCATTATCATTAGCATTAGCATCCGAAGTACTAGTACTAGTACCTAGACTAGTACTAAAATCTAAAATCTAAAATCCAGAAGTAGAAGTAGAAGTAAAATAGTAAAATAGCGCTTAAAACTTAAAAAAGCACTTACTTATTTCTATATAGCTAACCTCGAAGCTCGAAGTTTATATATCTCATGGAATAATAATGATATATTCGCTCTTTACATTGCAGCAACAGAATTTTTTTTGGTTCAGCCAGCCGGGGTGAAGTATAAATAGAGTATCTAATAAAACTACGAATTACAATATCCAAAAAAAAAAAATTTTCGACCCCACTTTATTTCTCATAATACATATACCTCTATTGTCTACTTATATTTTGTTGTTGTGTATCAATCACTACCATCTATCGATATATCTATTCAATCACCGACATCATAGCGATAGCTCTACACCCTGAAACTGAACAGGGCAGGCGGGAGGAGATCCTTGGAGTCTCATTAGGCTGTGCTCACACAGTTATCTCCCACCTAAAGATAATAGTGGGTCGCTGTGATGTCTGCTCGAAGCACAGGTAGGAAACCATCGGGTGCTACAAACCTGAACAGAAACGTTCATGGTTTGTCCACCTCTGAGCATATGCACGTGCATGTGGACCCTGCAGAGGATGCTCACATATTTTCCGCCCGAGCTGCCCAACAAGAGCATGCAGCCATTGAAGCTGCTAAAAAACTCCAAGCAGATGCGATTCGACCGACATGGGAACTTTCTGGATTACCTTCGGAGAGGGCTTCAATCATATCTAAACATCCACAAAGCTTGATGTATTCTTTATTTTCAGATACATCAAAGATACAACCCTCATGGCTAAAATTGTCACATTCTGCCTTTGAGGGTCGAAAGAAATTGTTGGGTGGTGGTTACGGCCGACAAATGTTAAATACTTCCATATCAAACGATATGCCTGAATTTTTTCCAAATCCAGAGAGACATCCTGCTGTAATTGAATTAAACAAACAAAAAGCAGACCAAGCATATGCTGATGCCGAGGAGCTTATTGCCAAACACCATGAAAAACATGTAAAGGGGAAGAAAAAAGATTTGTTTGGGGAGAGTGCGTATGTACTACCGGGGGGTATGTCAACATTGGCGAAAAAACCTGAACATAATACTAGATATAAAACATATGCATACGCAGGGCGACACAATCAAAGGATGACATTGATAGAACCACTTATTACAGAGAGGAAAAGGGAACCCCTCGTATGGAAAGAACCAAAACCACAAGATTTAGATTTCACTGAGATATTGAACAGTCATCACGTTGACGCACACAAGGGCAACAGTCGCAAAGATTCCACAATTGCCTCTCACACAAGTGATAGAAGTTATAGTAAAGCTGAGCCATCTATGACATCATCAATGACTAGTGGACGACGGAATCCTTTAGCTGGCTGAATATAATTATAATTCATGGTACAGTAGTTTACTTGGAAGCGTGTGATAATAGAAATGAAAAAATAATTGTCGATATATTCAATTACAATTAGATACCTATGTAGGTCTAGGTGTAGGCTGGCTCTGGCTGTAGGTAATAGATAGCGATAGTGATAGTAATTGTAATTGTGCTTTCGTTTTTATCATTAAACTGTTACTTACGGAATGTAGAGCGATAATGTTTCAATAGTGCTTCA
>JACLAD010015858.1_pt1 | contig 18351 bp, 15 predicted proteins | sample 8027901 | NCBI WGS metagenome assembly JACLAD01 (sample SAMN15725071, study PRJNA655200) | protist metagenome | isolation source: fluorescence activated cell sorting (FACS) single amplified genomes of... | place: Spain: Blaines Bay Microbial Observatory, Mediterranean Sea | collected 2016-07-05 | reverse complement strand
ATTTTACTCAGCGACAATTTTCTGAATTAGAAGATGAGGCCGGCATTCAGGTTCTACGAATCAAGACGTTGCCACACCACAACGTCAATTACCTCGTGCGTGGAATCGCCCAGTTGCTAATGCCGTTGCAGTTTCTCTGGAAAGTTCGGCAACAGCATCTGCAAGCAGATGCTGTGATCGTGTATAGTCCACCCTTGCCTTTGGCGCTGGTTGGCGTGTGGTTGAAGTCGAAAGCAAGGTTTCTGCTCAACGTACAGGATCTGTTTCCCCAGAATGCAATTGACTTGGGGGTGTTGCGTAATCCTTGGCAGATTCGGTTTTTTCGATGGTTGGAAGGCTACGTTTATCGCAAAGCAGTCGTCATAACTGTGCACTCAGAAGGCAACAGAAGTTCTGTTCTGCAACACTACCCAGATCTTAGCAACAAGCTACGAATCCTGCACAACTGGGTCGATGTCGGCCATCACCAGTCTGCAACAGGGACTGTTGATTTTCGTGCCAAGTGGGAGATCACACAACGCTATGTCGCAGTCTTTGCTGGAGTGATGGGGCCTTCACAATACCTAGAACGAGTGCTGGAGGTTGCAGAGCTTGTTCAGAAGCAGCAACCTGATCTGCTGTTTCTGCTGGTTGGTGATGGAGTTGAGAAATCAAGACTGGCACAGTTGGCAGCACAAAAAAAACTGAGTAATGTTCGCTTTGAAGGATTTATTGGGCGTGATGTCTACCCTGATTTGTTGAGGATCTGCAGCCTGGGCTTGGTTTGTCTGAGTCCACAAAATCAAACACCTGTCGTCCCTGGAAAAATTCTTGGCTACATGGCAGCTGGACTACCAGTTGTGGCTTTCCTCCAGTCCCAAAGTGATGGACACGGAATTGTTCAAGCAGCTGAATGTGGTGTCACTGCTGATTCCGCTGACTTGGATGCCTGTGAAGAGGCTTTCAAGAAAATGCTAAGGCAAGCTGAGCGATTTGAAGCAATCGGGGCTGCTGGACGGAACTATGCGATCCAACACTTTTCCAAGGAAGCCTGTGTTTCTGCAATGGAACGGATGTTGACCAGTACTCAGGAGACTCTCTGATGAAAGTCCTGACGGTCTTTGGCACTCGGCCTGAAGCAATCAAGATGGCGCCCCTGGTTCACGCTCTGGCGGATCACCCCAATTTTGAATCATCGGTCTGTGTGACAGCTCAGCACCGGGAGATGCTGGATCAGGTTCTACAAATTTTTGAGATTCACCCAGACATCGATCTGGATCTGATGCGCCCAGGGCAGGATCTCTTCGATGTGACCAGTGGAGTCCTGCAGGGCATGAGGCAAGTGCTGCAGCGAGTCAAACCGGATGCTCTGCTGGTGCATGGGGACACCACGACTGCCTTGGCCACGACGATCGCAGGTTTCTATAGTGGTATCGCTGTTGGGCATGTAGAAGCAGGCCTGCGCACATATGACCTGCAAGCACCTTATCCCGAGGAATTCAACCGTCAGGTTGTCAGCCGAGTAGCCAGCTGGCACTTTGCTCCGACCGAGCAGAGTCGCCAAAATTTGTTTGATGAAAAAGTATCTCTGGAAACCATCCATGTGACAGGGAACACTGTGATCGATTCCCTGTTCTGGGTTTTGAAGCGTCTGGATGAGGACCCACAGCGCAAGGGCAAGATCGAATCATTTCTGAATAGACAACTGTCCTTTCCATGGCAAACGCAACGGTTCGTTCTGATCACCGGTCATCGACGTGAAAATTTTGGTCAGGGATTTCTTCAAATTTGTGAAGCCCTGCGCTCACTGGCCCACTCCTTCCCAAAAGTTCATTTCGTCTATCCTGTTCATCTGAATCCAGCGGTACAGAAGCCAGTCTTTGAGTTGCTGCAGGCGCTGCCCAATGTACACCTCTTGCCTCCACTGGAGTATGAGCCCTTTCTGCTCTTGCTCAAGCATGCCTATTTTGTTCTTACCGATAGCGGTGGAATTCAGGAAGAGGCCCCAAGCCTTGGCAAACCCGTACTGGTGATGCGTGATGTGACGGAACGTCCGGAAGCGGTGGAGGCTGGCACAGTTCGATTGGTCGGTGCAGACTGTGGGCGAATTATCGACAGTGTTTCGCAGCTAATTAGCATGCCGGAAAGCTATTCTAAGATGACGAAAGCTCACAATCCTTATGGAGATGGCCAAGCCTGCGCACGGATTTTGGAAGCTTTACTGAGAAAATAGGTTTTTCGATTATCTGCTGTGTAAAGTATATGAACTATTTTAAAAATTCGGGCAAAATGTAATTCACTTTCAATTTCTGACGGTTTTTCTGCATGCCCATCACCATCCTCAATAACCTAGTCTTTGCGTTTCTGGCGGCACTCCTGCTGACCACTCTCAGCTTGTTGGTGCTCTTGCGTCGTACCAAACAGAATGAGGCAAATAAGAGCTCCCCAAGATTACGAGATCAGCATCTGACTTCAATTCCTCGCTGGGGTGGTGTTGGAATCTTGATTGGCTTATTGACCACCCTGCTACTTTCGACAGCGCTGCCTTTTGACCAAGTCTCCTCTCCCCTCTCTGATTCCTATCTCTGGATATTGATCAGCGCTGCGTTTGCTTGCGGTCTTGGTTTTCTCGATGATCAGCAAAACCTAAGAGCCCGCTACAAACTGCTTGGGCAACTCGTCCTTGGCATCTTCACAGCTACCGTCATTTTCCGACCAGACACTCTTCAGTTGCCCTTGATTGGACTGGTTGACATTGGATGGTTTAGTGGTCCTTTGATGGTGCTATGGGTGGTTGGAGTGATGAATGCGATCAATCTGGTGGATGGGCTTGATGGGCTCGCTGGGGGATTGAGTTTGGTCACGATGCTCTTGCTGGGAGCCTTGTGCTGGTGGGCTGGAAATTTTGAACTGGTGCTGTTCAGCTTGGCCCTGGCAGGAGCAATTTTCGGATTCTGGCTCTTCAACAAGCCTCCAGCCACGCTGTTCATGGGAGATTCTGGTAGTATGCTGCTGGGCTACCTGTTGGCAGTCCTCACAGTCAAAGTGGTTGCTGTGACTGGTAATGGCTCTGTTTCCATGGTGCCTCTCCTTTTGCTGGGCATCCCCTTGGTGGACACTGCCTTTGCTTTTTTACGACGCTATCTGAAGGGCATCCCCTTCTATGCTGCGGATAAGGATCACCTACATCATCGTTGTCTGCAAAAGGGTCTGAGCGTCTGGCAAACCACTCTGCTGTTGAATGCCTTGGGGCTCTTTTTTGGATTGCTTGGCGTTGTTGCCCACCTCTATTCAGCAATCGCCTCCCCACTGATCATGGGCTTTGTGCTATTGGTCTACGGTCTGCTCTACTGGCTGGAATACGATGTGATCGTCCGGCCCTCGAATGCGATGCGTTCTCAACCACAATTACGGAAACAACGGGACTTGGTGCGAGCGCTCTCTGAGAACGCTGAGATCTACTTTGCCAAGGATCGTAACACCACAGAACTGCAACACAGCTTCCGGTTCTGGGCAGAGTTGTTAGATCTTCGAGACTATGAACTCCTGCGGCAGCAGAGCTTGCTTCATCGTCAGGGAATTGTCGTAGTCTCCGAAGGAGATCGGCTGCTGGAATTCTCCCAGGACTCTTTCCTCCTGCGTCTTCGTTTACGTCAACAGGATCTGCAACAAGACTCTGATCTCAAGGATGAGCACCTGCGAATGGTAGTCCCTCTCTTTCTGGAACAATACCAACGCCTCCACAAACCTGCTGAAGGCAAGCCTCTCCGAGTGATTTCAAGAACTCCCTAATCTAATACTGTCCGCAGTTTTACTAGCTTTCTACTCTCAAGTCTTTGCCCAATCCAGCTCTTCTGGCACACCCTCCGCACCCCCCAAGATTTCGTTTAGTTTCTTGAGGATGATCATTGATTTGTAATTCAAAATCTCATTGTGATCACTGATTTGCCTTCAAGCCAGTTTCCAAAAGAAAAGATTTTCGATCTTTCACTAAAAAAATATGAAATCAATTAGCTGGGAAGTTGTCAGAGATTCCATACTTTTGCTTGGGATCCTGACTTTTTCACTTCCTCTGAAAATCCCTGCAATACAATCATTTTTAGAGTCGATCCTTCAGATTTCATTTCCCATCCAACTCAGTACCTATACCCTTTTCTTGCCAATGTGGCTTGGCATCACCGTATTGATCCACCTGCTCAGGATTCCAGAAATCTGGAATCAGCTTAAGATTCCTATATTGCTGATGGCAATGCTCTTTGTGTGGATGTGGTTAGGAGCTTGGTTCAGTGAGTGGCGGGGCCATAGTTTGAAACATGCAGGCCGTTATACGATAAATCTTTTAGTGTTTTTGACCTTTTTACTTCTAGTGAGATCTCAAAATTTTCGTTCGATGGCTGTGGTGTTACTCAGCTGGTTTTTAGTTGTCAGCGGATTGACCATGGCTGAACAATTGTTTGCTGATTGGCAGTTGCAATCTTGGTTTGCTTCCATCGGCTTGGGATTAGAACTTCATTCAAATGTTAGATCAGCTGGTTTAAGTTCGCTATTTGAAAACCAAAATCCCTATGGAGTTGTTTCAGTTGCTTTGTTGGGTATTTCTTTGTTTGGTGTTGTACAAAAGCAGTGGTTTCTTGGAATTGCCGGAGCCTTGGCTTCTGTGTGGGGAATTGTACTCTCAGGCAGCCGAAATGCGATCCTTATTCTAATCATTTACGCTGTGTTGATACTGTTTGCGCAGTTTGGCCGAGCTGCGAATCGGAAGAAGTACTCCTGGAAAATATTTGGTGGGATTGGTCTTTTTTTGATTGTTGTTTCAGTCATCACTTTGATCTTCAATCCGAAAGTGATGATGAAAAGTCAGCAAACTTGGGAAGAACTACAATTTGTTAGCGAGTTTTCACAACTAGAGAATATCGACCCCCGATTTGCGCTTTACAGAATGGCGATCGAGTATGGCGTTCAGCATCCCTCTTTTTTCGGGGTAGGAGTAAAATCGTTTGGTTATGCAGTTTCTGAAGGAGCCTCGGGTCCGATGGCTTCCGTATTTCAAAGTGCAAATGAAACATGGAATGCACACAACGCCCTGCTGACAATCTGGGTTGAAATGGGATGGATTGGCCTCCTCCTAGCCCTGGGGTTTGTAGCCTCTTGGTTTTGGAAGTTTCGTAGGGCGTCTATGTGGCTCTTGGCTAGCGTTCTTATACTCTGCCTTGGACAAATCCTCGACTACTTCATCTGGCAGATAACCTTTATGACTGTACAAAGCTTGATCTTTGTCTTGATGGCAGCATCATCAGGCTATGGTTCCGGTAAGGATCAATGAGAACTTCAACATTTCTCATAATATGAAAGCCGCGTAAATCAACCAACTGATCTTACTGCACAATTAAGATCTTGCGGAATAAAGCCTCCTTGTCATCAGCAGATATTCAAAAGAGCCTTGAACGTTGGCATCTAACTCAAATTCATGAGGGATCTGCACAACTTGATTCCTGACATTAAGGAACAATTTGACTTGGCACTTTGGATTCATCAGATTTTCTCCAAAGTTGTTGAGCAATTGCTTCTGCCTATGCTTCCAATTGTAGAATTTCAACCAATCTATTGCCAGTCATCTAAAGCGAGGTTCCTTAACGTAGAGGATTCGTGGAAACGCTCTGATCCAGGGCTAAGACCAGAGGTCATTGAAGTTGATGAAGTAAGAACTATTGGGAGGTTACGTTTACTACAAACAAAATCTCGAAAAGATTGTCGAATTAAGCTGCTTGGACTGGTAAAGGTAGTTGAAATCGTCCCACCACTACCCCTGCTACGGTCAAGTCCTCGTCTAGCAAATCCCAACGCAAAGAATACCCGTTCAGTTCAATTTTCACAGTTTTAAGATCCTGATCACTCGCATCTCGCAACCGAATAAACCGGTTTGCCGGGAAACCGAAGATCCTCCCATCCGTCAGTTCAACAAAAATCATGCGCTCCTGGACCCAAGCCCGAATCGCACAGGGTTCGATTTCATCTATTGTGGAATTCATGAAATTTCTCCAAGAGAAGTCGTTGATTAGCATAAACAAGGTGTTCAATTTCTCGAATTTTCTTGGGAGATAACCCCCGATTCTTTGACAGCCTGACCGGCCTAATCCAAAATTTACATTATCCCTCTGAGTGTCGTATGTGGACATGAGAAGGCTCTATACCCTCATTAGAGTAAAAGTGAAACCGGCAACCACCAACTCTCAACACAGTCGGCATTATTTCTCCGATTTTTGGATGCGGAATTCGATATTGATTCTAAATAATTTGTAGGATTAAAAGACACAATTTTCGTTCAGTTTTGAATAAATCCAAACCAACTTGATCGGCCCAGGATACTGAGCACCCAACGAATCCGTGGTCAAAAGCAACATACCTTCGAAAACTGCTTGGGCAAATAAGATCCTATTGAAAGGATCTTTGTGAATTGGTGGTAATTGGTCATGTGTGAGACTATGTGTACTCTTGAGAACGAGTTCTGTATAGCCATTATCAATCAACCCACGATTAAGCAAAGAAGAATCCACAATAAAGTCTGGTCGGCCCAGGCCAAGTTTGATCGTAATTTCCAATAGGCTTAGCGCACTGAAATAGAGTTGATTCTCCGGTTGTTCCATTAATTTAGACATAGCACTAGATAGACGTTCAGGCATTGAGGCAGCCCAGATCAGCAGGTGCGTATCCAGCAACAAATTCATTCGGCCAGCCCAAACTGAGCAAGAATCTCCTCTTGGCCCATTCGGTTAAAATCATCTGGGACGGTAAACTGCCCTGCCAAAAATCCAAGTCGCTTAATCTGCGCCGTTTCAGGATCATCAATTGCGGTCAACCGGGCAATCGGCTTGCCTGCCTTGGCGATGATAAAAGGGCGACCCTCAGCAACTCCTTGAAGTAAACTTGATAAATGACATTTCGCCTGGTGAATATTGACGATCTCCATACCTCTCTATACATCTTAGATTGATAAACTTAATTAATTTTATCTAACACTAATTATCGTCATTCAGAAATTCCAGGCAAAGAATTATTTGGCCGCAATTTTCCATCCTCGTTGTCGCGAGCGCAGTGTTCAATTACGAAACCTCAGCCCAACTATCTTCGGAAGCGTAGCGTGGCGAGCCACTACTGATACTCACGATACCGTAAGAGTCTGCGCTGCCACGTTGGCATTGAGGCTGCTCGCAATGGCGTTAAACAAAAGTTGGGTGGCATCCGGATCACAGCGCGAGAATTTAGAAAACCTTGCTCTTGCGGTCAAACTCATCTGGGACAATAAAGCGACAAACTAGAAATCAGTGTTTCAATGTCAATGGATTCGAAAGATTATCGCTACTGGGGCCTGTCATCAAGCAAGCTGAATAACCGTGGCTACGCAGTAGATACCACCAAGAAAATCAAAGTTTCGCTTATGTGGTGACGAGTGCCAATCTCCGAGTGTTGCTTCAGCTTGGAAAAGAGGTTTCCAATCAGGAATCACCGGAGAGACTAGTCTAAGTCGAAATCCAAATCTTCCTTTGGATGGAACTTCAAGGGAATTACATCTTCCAATTGGCGATACTCAAAGCGATCCAAAAGTCTTACAAGCACAGCGAAGGATTTTTAAGCCAGACAAACATTGATCATATCCCAACTAGAACGCAGCAACACGTTAGCGCCGTCTGTATCAAAGGTTTGATGCGACAAAGATGAAAACTCATTGGATTGCTGAGTGCATCAACGGTGATATGAATTTTTGTCGTCAAGCCTCACTCCGAGCTATCAGTAATTCATTTTAGTAACGAACTCACCAAGACTGTGAAAAACACCAATAACAAAAATTCTACAGTGTCTGAGGTCATTAGTTATATAGCACAGTATAATCAAGTCTCTAAGTAGTCTGAACAAACAAAAAATCTAGAAGAATAATTCATAGTGAAAATTATCTATAGAATGATTTGAAATTTGAAAGAAATAAAAAGAGATGAAAGTTCTAGATTGGTATTTAAAAAAGATACCAAAGCATCATAAAGATATTATAAAGGGGTCAATTTTATTGGTCGCATTCATCATAGTTAGTAAGCTCACAGGTGTTTTAAAAGATGTAATCGTTGCGGCAGAATTAGGTGTCGGATTAGAAATGGATACATTCATGTATGCATTCACTTTGAGTACAATGATCGTCAATCCATTAGTTCAAACTATTATCAATTGTATTTCAACGAGTCAAAGTGAAATAGATACGAATGCGAAATTAGAAGAATTTCAAGGAACAGTAAATCTCTTAGTTCTTATCATTGGTGGATTACTTCTAATTTCACAACATTTGGCTATGCCAAGTATCATAGAATTAATCAGTGATGGAAAAAATTCATTAGAAAAAGAGAAATTAGAAACATATAGTAAAATATTAAATTTATATATTCCATTAAGTTTAATCATAGCAGTTTCTTCAACAAGAATGCTAATGAGAAAACAACATATAAACACTCTTTTAGAATCCTTACCTGCAGTGTGTACAATATTCAGCTGTTTATTCTGGATGCAAAAAATAGATGGCATAACGTTGATCAGCGGATTCTTAATCGGGAGCTTTCTACAGTGGATGTTAATGGAAATAGATCAATATCGTAGAATTCGTAGAATCAGTCTATCATGTAAATTTTCAACAGAAATCTTGAATTTGACACAAAGAGTCTGCTGGATGCTACCAGCAATGATTTTGACTACATCAACTATAGTGGTAGATCATATGATGGCATCGTGGTTAGGTACTGGATATATAAGCACTCTTGGTTATGCGACAAAGGTATTAGCAATTCTCTTAACATTGACACAAACTGTGGTAGGAAGATCAGTGATGCCTGTTCTAGGTGAAATACGAAGTAATCCAGTCCTTTTAGAAAAAACTGTAAAACAATGGATGTATATATCTATAGTTGGTTCTACATTGCTAGCAGGGATGATGGCAATCTTTGCAGAACCATTAATAAATCTTTTATTTGAACGTGGAAAGTTTAGCACACAGGAAACTATTGCTGTAAGAAATGTTCTGTGGGCTTATCTTTTACAAACACCATTCTATTTAGGTTCAACTATACTTTTTATCGAAAGAGTAATAAAAGGAAAGCAGAGAGAACTATTAAATATGGGTGTATTGGTGTTTTTATTTAATATAGTATTAAACCATGTGCTCTCTAGCTATCTTTCGGTAGTAGGAATCGCACTATCTACAAGTATTTGTTACTTTATACAGTGGCTTTACTTGTACAAAAAAAGGTAATATCTTGAAGTGAGAAAGAATTAAATTGAATAAAAAGTTAATTTATCAGAATTAGAAAAAAATATGAAACGAAATTTTAACTTATATCTTCACATATTTTTCCTTTTTCTATTTGTTACAAACTTATATATTTATTTTTATCACCATTTTGGAATCTTCAGGCCAGTAATTTTCTATACTATTTTTGGATTAGTCTTATTAGTGTCTTTTACCATTGAAAAAAACAGATGGATAATAATTAAGAATAAACTTTGGATTTTAATAATAATTATTTTGTTTTCGTATAATTTCATAGCCTATGAATTTTTTAAAAATTATCCGTTAGAATATATTCGATCATTTAAATTTATCGTATTAGGAACAGGAATACTATATAGTCTTTACATTATTAATTTGAATCTTAAATTAATTTTCTTATTTACACTTTTTCTTTCATCTTTCTTATTATGTGATTTTTTCTTTATCTCAGAAGATTATGTAAGTGAAAAATATTTAACGAGTATATATCTTAATCCAAATCAAGTTGGAGCAGTTTTACCAATATTATTAGTTATATCACTGCAATGTGATAATATTGCCGATAAGCTTAAATTATTTCTAATTATTATTGTTGGAATTGTGATTCTTTTTACTTATAGTAGAAGTGGATATTTGGCATATTTAATTGCTTTAATATACTTTTCTATTTGTAAAAGACACAAAAAAAATTACATTATATTTAGTTTTTTTCTAGTGTTTACAATTCTTATTCTATTTGTTGAAAAGGAAATTCTTAAACTTCTTGCTTCTAGAAATTATCATGAAAAATTAGGGTTAGGTGAAGTTTCGATATTTTTGTCAGGTTCAACAAATGTTAGGTTTGAAAATTTAATATATTGTTGGGTAAAGTTTTTAGAGAAGCCGTTCTTTGGTCACGGCTTTCAATTTTTCTTTGAAGAAGGATTCATTGAAGGCGGAAGAATAGTTGGTCCACATAATATGTTCGCAAAATTTGCTGTTGAAAGAGGAATCGTTGGAATTTCCATCATTCTATTAATTTTTTTCCTACTATCGAAATACACATGTAAAAAAAATCGAATAGTTTTATTACTTATATTTACACAGAGTTTGTTTTCACATAATTTATTTGAAAATCCAACATTTATTGGGTTCTTTGCATATGTCGCCTTTAAAAACACTTTTAAATTTAGATTAAATTTGAAAATGAAAGAAAATAATGTCAAAATTTAATCATTTTTAATTTAATTTTTTAAAAATCTATGATGTAGATATTTTTTTATGAAATTTTCACAATAACCTTACTAAGATATTCTTTTCGATAATATGAAGGTGTCAACGAATATTGTGAAAATACTTTTTGAAAGATCTTTAAATCTTAAACAGAAGTTATTGAGACTTCGAATAATTAGACCTGATTTATTATATTGTGATTTTTTTCCTTTACATTTAATCTTCAGACCCCCATTTTTTTCACTGAATGAGCTATAATTTTAAATTTACAGTCTTTACACCAACATACAACAGAGTAAAGGTTATTAATCGGGTTTATAGCAGTCTTCTTAATCAGACTTTTCACAATTTCGAATGGCTTATCATTGATGACGGATCAACTGACAAAACTGCAGAGTTGGTTCAATCCTGGAAGAATGACCCGAACACTTGGTTTCCGATTAGGTACTATTGGCAAGAGAATCAGCACAAAAAAGTTGCCCACAACAACGCAGTGAAACTGGCAAAAGGAGAACTATTTCTGACATTTGATTCCGATGATCGCTGCACTCCGAACGCACTTGAGAGGTTTTACTATCATTGGCAAAGTATACCGGAAGAGATCAAGAGTGAATTCTCTGCTATTACATGCCTTTGTGTTGACGAGAATGGGAATCTGGTTGGGGATTTGTTTCCCTGTGAAAACTGGATTGACTCAAATACGCTTGATATTGCATATAGACATCGGATTAGAGGTGAGAAATGGAGTTGTCACAGCACGCAGGTGTTAAGCAATTTTTTATTTCCAACTGAAGCGATTTCAATTCCTGGTCTTATTGCTGAAGGTCTGATCTGGAATAAAATTGCTGAGCAATTTAAGTCGAGGTTTATTAATGAATCTTTACGGGTCTACTATTCAGATGGGTTTAACGAAGGAGTTATTCAAGTATCCGCCAAGTCACAGATTAAACAAAACTGTATAGGTGGGCTTTATGGTTATTCCGTTTTTCTGAATAAATATTTAAGTTATGTTAAATATGATCCCCTTACCTTTATTAAAGTAGGTGCATTAATGACCCGCTTTTATCTTCATTGTGATAGACCTATTAATTTCCAATTCTGGCCAGATCAATTATTTGGTAAGTTTTGGGTCATAATTCTTTCACCTCTTGGACTTTCATTATACATCAAGGATCGACTGTTCGAATTTCTTTATGGACCGTAAAAGAATTATCATTATTATTTCATCTCTTGGGCCAGGAGGAGCTGAGCGTAATGCAGCATTGTTAGCCTCCAGTTGGGCTGATAGAGGGGATTCTGTTTCCTTACTAACAACTTTTCTCTTTGAATCAGAAGACGATTTCTACCCACTTTCATTGTCAGTAAATCGTATTCGGCTTTCCCAGAAAATAGAGGTTAATAAACGCTCCATTTATTTTAATCTTCAACGTGCTAAGGTCTTTCGTCGTCTCATCAAATTGATAAATCCTGATGTAGTTGTCTCTTTCATGGATCATGTCAATGTCCTTACATTATTATGTCTAAGTGGTACTAAAATTCCTGTTGTTGCTCTAGAACGATCAAACCCTTTTCGACAACAACTTGGCTTGCTGACTGAATGGTCTCGACCCTTCACCTATCGTTGGCTTGCTTTCAGCGTTTGTTGTCAGACAGAGCGTGTTGCTTATCGTCTCAAAAGCGAATGGGGCTTAAATGCTGTTGTTCTCCCAAATCCACTGAATCCTGTCTTTTTTACTCGAACTCATAATTACGAACAGCGAAGTGAATTGATTCTTTCTGTCGGGCGAATGACTTCTGAGAAGGGTCATGAATTGTTGTTACGTTCCTGGGCTCGGCTTGCCATGTCCTATCCATTCTGGACATTGCGTCTGGTTGGAGATGGAGAAGACCGCTCTCGCTTGGAAATGTTATCCAACAAATTGCAGATTTCTGATCAAGTTGAATTTGTGGGTAGAGTTAACGAGATTGTTGAGGAGTATCAAAGAGCACAGATATTTGTTTTGCCTTCTCTTTACGAAGGCTTTCCAAATGTTCTTCTTGAAGCAATGGCTTTGGGTTGTGCTTGTATTGCCTCAGATTGTGAGAGTGGACCTCGTGAAATGATCAGACATCAAGAAAACGGCCTATTGTGTGAGCCAGGAGACATTGAAGATTTGAGTTCAGCACTAAAGATACTTTTAGATAATAGTCCACTTCGATCACGGCTTTCCCATGAAGCAAAAAATATTCGTGAGCAATATTCGCTGGAGAGACACCTGAAGGTTTGGGATGAACAAGTATTCTCCTCACTAAAATGATTGTGATTCATGTCATTACAGGGCTTGGGCTTGGTGGTGCAGAACAGATGCTTTGCAAGCTTCTAGAGTACAGATTTTCTAATGTGATTGATTCTTATGTAGTCTCACTAACTAATGATATTCCTCTTGGCAATAAATTACGGGAAGCACAGATCCCTGTTGATTGTTTGGGTATGGAGCCTGGCAGAATTACAGCAGCTGGACTGACGAAATTATTCAGAATTTTGAAATCGAGCAATCCTTCTGTTGTTCAAACTTGGCTTTACCATTCTGATCTGTTGGGCGGAATTATTGCTAAATTAGCCGGAGTTCCCCATGTGATTTGGAACATTCGAAATACTAATCTTGAGGCAGATAAAATTCGCTGGCAAACGCGACAAACAGTAAGTTTATGTTCCTTACTCTCAAATCATCTTCCTTCAAAAATAATCTGTAATTCTCGTATTTCCGCAAGAGAGCATCAAAACCGTGGGTATTCTGATCTCCCGTTTTGGATCATTCCAAATGGTTTTGATGTGGAGTTATTCAAACCCCAACAGGATATTAAATTACATCTTCGAAAAAAACTAAGTCTTCCGATTCATGGGACCTTAGTTGGTCATGTTGCTCGGTTTGATCCAGTTAAGAATCATAAAGGTTTGTTAAGAGCCTTCGCTCATATTGTTAGAGAAAATAATTCTGTTTATCTCCTCTGTTGTGGGCCTGGAGTGACTGCTGAAAATAGATTACTCACAGAACAGATGAAGGAATTGGGAATATCGCACAGAGTTTTTCTTTTGGGTCCTCGGGAAGATATAGTGGACTTGATGAATGTTATGGATCTAATGGTACTTCCATCACATGGTGAGGCTTTTCCAAATGTAGTTGGAGAAGCAATGGCTTGTGAAGTGCCTTGCATGGTAACAGATGTGGGGGATTGCGCTGAGATTGTTGGAAAAACTGGTTGGATCGTCCAGCCTGGTGACGAAGAGGCATTGGTTGAAAGTTTACTTTATGCCATTGGCAGTTCCAAAGAGCATCGCCAAGAGAAAGGTAGGTCAGCAAGGCAGCGCATTATAGAGAATTATCGAATTCAAGATATTGTTCAGCAATATGAGGATTTGTATCTAAGTTTGGCAACTTGAATGTGTGGTTTCGCTGGTTACTGGCAGAGCAATGGTATTAATGATGTTGAGGGGCAAGCTCAGATCTTCAAGATGATTGAGACCCTGATACACCGTGGTCCAGATGGAGAGGGTACTTGGGAAGATCCGATTGTTGGTTTAGCGCTTGGTCATCGGCGTCTAGCTATTCAGGATCTTTCTCTTGCTGGGAAACAACCGATGCTATCAGCTTCACAGCGCTTTGTGATTACTTTCAATGGTGAGGTTTATAACGCTCCAGCCCTCTTTAAGGAATTAAATGAAAATGGGGAAGGCATTTCTTGGCGTGGGCATTCCGATACGGAAATAATGTTAGCTTGCATTGAGTCTTGGGGCCTTCTGAATGCTGTCAAGCGTTTCATCGGCATGTTTGCTTTTGCGCTTTGGGATCGGCAGGAACACCAACTCCACCTTGTCCGTGACCGTTTAGGGATTAAACCGCTCTACTATGGATATCAAAGGAAGGCTCTCTTGTTTGGCTCTGAACTGAAAGCCTTGCGTGGCCATCCCTCTTTTCAAGGTGAGATCAATCGTAACGCCTTAGCTCTCTTCTTCAGACACAACGTAATTCCAACACCTTATACAATCTACCAAAATATTCACAAACTTCAGCCTGGAACGATTCTCACATTTGCGAGTCCTTCAGAAAAACCCATTTCGTTAACTTACTGGGATGCCTGGACAATCGCAGAGGCTGGTCAAACAAACATGTTTTTGGGTGACTATGAGGAAGCTGTTATTGAGTTAGAGCATCTGCTCAAAGATGCGATTCAGCTTCGACTGCTATCTGATGTTCCGTTAGGTGCCTTTCTCTCTGGTGGAATCGATTCGAGTACTGTTGTTGCCTTGATGCAGAATCAAAGTGCTCAACCTGTGCGGAGTTTCTCAATTGGTTTCTCTGAAACAGAGTACAACGAGGCCCCACACGCTGCTGCGGTTGCGCAACATTTGGGGACCAACCACACCGAATTATTTGTCTCACCAGCAGATGCAGTGGCAGCCATACCGCAACTTCCCACAATTTTTGATGAGCCTTTTGCGGATTCCTCGCAAATCCCAACTTTCCTGGTTTCCCAGTTGACTCGTCAGCACGTGACCGTTGCTCTCTCGGGGGACGGAGGTGATGAGTTGTTTTGCGGCTACAATCGTTATCTCTGGGCTGGTCCCCTTTGGAATAAGCTTGGACGTTTACCAAAGTTTACACGCAAAGGAATGAGCTGGGGACTTCAGGCTCTATCGGTTGAGCAATGGAACCAGTTATATCGTGTGAGTGAGCCATTAGTACCAATACGTTGGCGGATGCAGGCACCAGGTCGAAATGCCCACCGGTTAGCAGTGATTTTAGCTCTTACAAATGAGCGAGCCCTCTATCGTGGTATGGTCTCACACTGGGATGAATCACCAGTATTTGATACACAAGAACCAATCACTCGCTTGACAGGCACCCGACAACCGCAGTGTCATTCTTTTACTGAGTGGATGATGGCTCAGGATTTAGTGACGTATCTTCCAGATGACATCCTTACCAAGGTCGATCGGGCAAGTATGGCGGTGGCGCTAGAAGCGAGGGTCCCACTATTGGATCACCGTGTCGTTGAGTTTGCTTGGAGTCTTCCACTTGAATGGAAACTTGGGCAGAAAACCGGCAAGCAGATCTTGAGGGATGTTCTTTACAAGCATGTCCCACGGCACCTGATTGAGCGTCCTAAAATGGGCTTTGGAATTCCTCTTGATCGCTGGCTTCGGCATGATCTACGTGATTGGGCAGAAGATCTACTCGATGAGAGAAAAATTAAACAGCAGGGGTATTTAAATCCTATTCCCATTCGCAACAAGTGGAATGAACACCTCTCTGGGAAATCTAACTGGCAGTATCACCTTTGGGATGTGTTAATGTGGCAGGTATGGTACGAACAGAAATGAAAAAAACCAAACTACTTATTTTTGTGACAGAAGATTGGGTTTTTTGCTCTCATCGTTTATCACTTGGTGAAGCTGCAGTGCAAGCAGGTTTTGAAGTATTGTTAGTCACTAGAGTAAGAAATCATGCAAAATTGATTGAAAATGTTGGTATTAGAATCATTAATCTAGAGCAGTATAGAGGAAGATTAAATCTAATTCTAGAACTTTGGGTACTGCTCAAATTATGTTGGATCTACAAAACTGAACGTCCAGATTTAGTTCATCATGTTGCTTTAAAACCAGTCTTATATGGCTCTTTAATAGCATCTTTGATGAGAATTCGGCAAATTAACGCAATAACTGGCTTAGGCTGGATTTTCATTTCAAATAGTAAGATTGCTAGGATTTTAGGCAGATTTTTGGAGTTGGTTTTGAGATACACTCTGTCTGGAAGCATTTGTGTATTACAAAACCCTGATGACGTAAAATGGATCGAAAAATTACAAATGAAAAATCCGTCAATTCGTCTAATTCCAGGTGCTGGTGTAGATATCCAAAAGTTTCATCAAAAAAATAAAATAGTATCAGATGGTCTAGTTGTAATGCTGTTATCGAGGATGTTGTATGACAAAGGAGTTGTGGAGTTTGTAGAAGCAGCAAGGCTTTTGAGGGAGAAAGGTCAAAAAGTAAGGTTTGTGTTAGTTGGTAATCCTGATTTGGAAAATAGAGGATCAGTGTCCTTAACTAAGTTGGAAGAGTGGCAGAGAGATGGGCTTGTAGAATGGTGGGGGCATTCTGATGATGTTGCTGGTTGCTACAACCAAGCTGCGATAGCATGCCTTCCCTCATACCGCGAAGGATTGCCTAAGTCATTGCTAGAAGCAGCAGCATGTGGGTTACCTATTGTTACAACAGATGTCCCAGGTTGTAGAGAGGTTGTTAATCATGAGATCAACGGTCTACTAGTACCTGTGAAAAATTCTATTGCATTAGCTGAGGCATTAAGGGACCTGCTTGAAAATTCGGAATTACGTCAAAAAATGGGAAAACGAAGTAGAGAAATTGTGGAGAAAAAATTCGATGTTAAGATAGTTATCGATGCAACTTTGTCGGTCTATAGAGAAGCATTAATTTGATTAGAATTTTCGATTTTATGCTTTCGTTACTAGCCTTGGTAATATTGAGCCCTTTACTGTTGATATTGGTTTCCCTGGGATTTTTGGATACTGGTTTTCCTATTTTTCGCCAAGTTCGCGTTGGAAGGATCCAACGTCCTTTTGTATTGTTCAAGTTCCGAACAATGAAACCCGAGACTGCTTCGATTGATACCCACCTCGTAGATCCCGTCTATATTACTCAACTGGGTCTTTTTCTACGTAGAACTAAATTGGATGAACTTCCTCAATTGTGGAACGTGCTTAAGGGGGAGATGAGTTTGGTGGGTCCTCGGCCCTGCCTATTCAGTCAAAATGAGTTGATTGCGGAACGTGCTGCGCGAGGCGTGTTTGCTGTCCGACCTGGGATTACGGGTCTGGCCCAAATCAAGGGAATTGACATGTCTACCCCGAAGCTTCTGGCACAGACTGATGCTGAAATGATTGCCTCCTTTTCGCTTCGTCATTATTTTCGTTACATTCTGTTAACTCTGCTTGGTAAAGGCTCAGGTGATAGAGTCGTCAGGTAATGTGGTTGGTGGTTTGTCTTGGGTGCTCTTGTCATTGAATTGGACTGCAGCACCAGTCATTGGCTGCCTCGCAGTGACAAATACTTCTATCATGGTCATTGCGAGCGTATTGTGGCGAACCTTTACGATCATCTGCTTTACCGTCATCGCGAGCGTATCGTGGCGATCTACTACTCAGATTTTACGGACTACATCTCAAGGGTGTGGACTGCCACGTCAGGCTTCGCCTTCCTCGCAGTGACGTAGGGTAGGTGATGACCTACTAGAAAGAACCAAGCGAGGGTAGCGTAGCGCTCCACCACTCAGATTTTACGGACTACATCTCAAGGGTGTGGACTGCCACGTTAGGCTTCGCCTTCCTCGCAGTGACGTAGTGTGTGATGACGTCATAAAATCAGAAAGCGCTCGTCTGTGTCTTTCATTCCTCCCCTGTCATCGCGAGCGCAGCGTGGCGATCCATAAGTGGACTGCCGCGTCGGGCTGCTCCCTCCTCGCAGTGACGCAATCAACAATGAACGTCATCACGAGGTTTCCTAGAAACTTTGGCGATCCAGCACCATGGCGCATCAGAATTGTGACTGCAACCGTTGATTTCCTTCCTACGGTCGGTGGACTGCCGCGTCAGGCTTCGCCCTCCTCGCAGTGACACACCCTCCAGCATTTTCGTCATCGCGAGCGTGGCGATCCAATATCCTTCAGGCACATGAGTTCTATGAAACTCTCGGATTACTTGTAAAAAAGAGCTATTGAGTTTATTTCTAAAATTCAACAAGTTGTCTTGATCTTAAATGTGTCATGCAAACCCTCAGAGTGAATCCTCATGACGGATGA
>JACLAD010000041.1_pt1 | contig 18364 bp, 8 predicted proteins | sample 8027901 | NCBI WGS metagenome assembly JACLAD01 (sample SAMN15725071, study PRJNA655200) | protist metagenome | isolation source: fluorescence activated cell sorting (FACS) single amplified genomes of... | place: Spain: Blaines Bay Microbial Observatory, Mediterranean Sea | collected 2016-07-05 | reverse complement strand
AGATCAAATTTTCGATTTGGTGTCTGTAGTACGAGGTGATATCGAAGATGCCCTGCGCGTTACAATCGGCGCATTAGTAGTGATCGATGTACATGCAAAGGATGTAGTTGAACGGCTTGCTACCCTCGAAGGAGGTGCCAATCTAAATTCTTTCGAATGGCTTTCTCAACTGCGTTACTACTGGGAGAGGGATCATCTTGGAGCGCAAGAAAATTGTTGGGTACGTTGCGTACATACCATCTTCCCATATGGCTACGAATACCTTGGAAATACTACTAGATTGGTAATTACGCCGCTTACTGATGTATGTTTTATGACGCTAATGGGAGCGCAGTCTTTAAATCTTGGTGGTAGTCCCATGGGACCTGCTGGCACAGGTAAGACTGAGACCACAAAAGATCTTGCGAAAGCCTTAGCAAAACAGTGTGTAGTCTTCAATTGCAGTCCCGAAATGGATTACATCATGGTAGGGAAGTTCTTTAAAGGTCTTTCTGTATCTGGCGCCTGGTGTTGTTTCGATGAGTTTAATCGTATCAACGTTGAGGTGTTGTCCGTAATCGCACAACAGTTACTAGTATTATTTACTGGTAAAGCTGAAATGACATCTTGGTCTTCTCGTAAGGAGCTCGATTTTGAAGGTAGTAGGATCATGATGAAGCCTACATTTAACGTTTACATCACAATGAATCCTGGTTATGCGGGACGTACGGAATTGCCTGACAATCTTCAAGCGTTATTCCGACCTGTAGCTATGATGGTGCCCGACTACGCCCTGATTGCAGAAATTATGTTGTACTCATTCGGCTTTAGCGAAGCACGTTCTCTTGCAAATAAAATGGTTTCTACATTCAATTTATCCTCCCAACAGTTGTCTAGTCAGGATCACTACGATTATGGTATGAGAGCTGTCAAAACCACAATTGATGCTGCCGGCGCTATTTATAGGACAATGTCTCATGAATTAGACGAAAAGCAAATTGTAATCCGAGCGTTGAGAGAAGTCAACGTACCAAAGTTCCTACAAGATGATCTACCGTTGTTTGAAAATATCGTTTCTGATTTATTTCCTGGTGTAGAAAGGCCTGACAATCCTACAGACGCATTAACCGGCGCACTACCTGATTCTTTCAAAGCCTTTTCACTACAACCTACAGAATGGTTCCTACTAAAAGTACGTGAATTATACGATACATTCCGTGTGCGCCATGGTATGATGCTTGTAGGCCCTACCGGCGGTGGAAAAACATGTTGTTATAGAGTTCTCCAACGTGCACATTCTTTCATTCACGAAAAAGATACAGCCTTTCCAAGGGTTAACGTACATGTTTTAAATCCCAAAGCGGTTACCCAATCGCAGTTGTATGGTCAATTCGACGAAACAACGAGGGAATGGTCCGAAGGTGTAGTATCGATCCAAATCCGCGAGGCCGCAAGAGATTCCTCAACCGATGATCATTGGGTTGTATTCGACGGACCTGTAGATGCATTATGGATCGAATCCATGAACACCGTTCTTGATGACAACAAAAAGTTATGTCTTACATCAGGTGAGATTATTACTCTTACGTCAAGAATGCGTATGGTCTTCGAAGTAGAAGATCTTGCTGTAGCATCTCCAGCTACTGTTTCTAGATGCGGTATGGTTTTTATGCAGCCAAAAGCCTTAGGCATGGAACCCGTAATCGGTTCCTGGGCAGGTAAGCTACCTTCTTGCTTTAACGTACATTTACGTGCTAAAATGAAGCAACTAGCGGAGGATTGGTTGCCAGAAGGAATTGCGTTCACTAGAAAGCAATTAAAAGAGGTTATTACTTCTTCAGATGTGGCGCTTCTACATGGCTTTTTGAATCTCATAGATTGTTATTGGGACCCCATTGCTAATTCGAATGAAAGCAGCGGTGACGAAATGGATAATTTTAAAATCCATCTAGATCCTATATTCCTGTTCTGTTTTATATGGTCGGTAGGAGCAAGTTGTGATTCGCAATCTCGCCAGGCTTTCCATGATTTTGTAATCAAGAAAATCCAAGAAACAGAATTAAACACCGGTCAAGATTTCAATCCTGATATTAGCGTACATAATCAATGTTATGACGTCAAAGAAGGCCGCTGGAAAAATTGGATGGACACCATTCCAACATTTACTATCCAACCAAATCAAATGTACGAACGAATCGTAGTACCTACAGTTGATAGTGTACGTTTAACTCATGTTTTTTCTCAACTACTAACACATGACCATCATGTACTAATCCCTGGTAATACGGGCACAGGTAAGACGATAGCCATTACACAATGGTTGCAAACGGCGCCTGAAAAGTACATGCCGACGTATGTAAATTTTTCTGCACGTACCCAAGCTAGCCAATTTCAAGATCTTTTGGAGAGCAAGTTGGAAAAGAGGAGGAGGGGTGTTTTTGGCCCGCCCCCTAGGAAAAGTTTAGTAGTATTCGTAGACGATCTGAACATGCCTCAAAAAGAATTTTATGGTGCACAACCGCCTATTGAATTCTTGCGACAGTGGATGGATCATGGAGCATGGTACAACAAAAAGGACTGGTCCCATATGAAGGTTATTGACCTTATTCATATATCTGCGGTTGGCCCTCCTGGTGGCGGTAGAACTACTATCACACAACGGTTACAACGCCATTATCATCTTCTGGGATGTGTAGACCTTGACGGCGAAAGTTTTACATCAATCTTCGAAGTCATTAGTACTCATTTCTTGAAGGAATTCAGTGATGACGTAGCTGAGGTATGCGGGCCTCTAGTCCGCGCGTGTGTAAACCTATTTACCACAATTCAAGCTAGCCTACTACCAACACCTGCTAAGTGTCATTACCTTTTCAATATGCGAGATGTCTGGAGGGTATTCCAAGGTGTATGTTCCTTAAAACCATCAGCAAATACAAGCCCCCATACGGTAATTCGTTGCTTCGCTCATGAATGTCAACGTGTCTTTTCCGATAGGCTTATTGACGATGAGGATTCTCTTTGGTTTGAAAGTAAGTTACGGTCTTTATTACAAGACGTTTTTGTTCACCAGGCCGAATCCGCCATGGATGTTTTCCTCTTTGCAGATTTTCCGGACCCAAAGACTGGCGTTAGGGAGTACGTTGAATTAGCTAATCACGAACAGCTTCAACAACTTATGGATTCGTTCTTGGAAGATTACAACGATACCATCAATGTACCTATGCATTTGGTAATGTTTTCTGATGCATGTGAGCATGTAACTCGTACATGTCGTATCTTACGACAACCTGCCGGAAATGGATTGTTTTTGGGTGTTGGTGGTACTGGTCGGCAGTCGCTGTCTAGGCTTGCTAGTTTCATCAGCGAATTTAAATGCTTTCAAGTTGAAGTATCAAAAGGCTATGGAGTAACTGAATTTAAAGAGGATTTGAAGCAATGTTTGATGACGAGTGGTGTGAAACAAACGCCGCAAACATTTTTAATGTGCGATACTCAAATCGTCGACGAATCATTTTCAGAAGTGTTATCTGGCGTTCTTAATGGCGGTGATGTACCAAATCTATATAGATCTGAAGATATGGAGGAGATCAACTTAGTATGTAGGCCTATATGCGTCAATCGTATGGGTCTACCAGCTACAAAAGCAAATATTTTTAATGTCTACCTTCAAAATGTACGGTCTAATTTACATGTCATGTTATGCTTCTCTCCTGTTGGCGATGCATTCCGTACTAGACTACGTATGTTTCCTTCGTTAGTATCTTGCACAACCATCAACTGGTTTAAAGGCTGGCCAGCCGAAGCCTTAATAGCTGTTGGCCAACAGGAACTAAAATCCCACAAGGAACTATCCCACCTCCCTATAGAATCAATGATTCCTGTTTTTAGAACTATGCATTTACGCGTAAGGGACGCAGCTGAAGAAGTGCGCCGCGTACTAAAACGACATGTATACGTAACCCCCACCTTCTTTTTAGAAGTATTGACTACCTTCAAAAGAGTGTTCGTCTTCAAAAGTAAAGAAGTAGAATCTCTACGGTCTAGATACCAATCTGGGCTTGATAGATTAGCCTCCGCAAAAGAACAGGTCACGGTCATGGAAAAAGATTTGGTAGATATGCAACCTGTACTTGAGAAAACAAGTCAGGAAATAGCCGAAATGCTTCCCCTTATTGCACGAGATAAGGAAAGTGCTGCGGAGACTAGGAAAATCGTTGCGGAACAAGAACGAGAAGCGTCTTTGAAATCTGCCGAAGCACAAGCTATTCGCGATGACGCACAGGCAGATCTAGACAAAGCCCTACCTGCATTAGACCAAGCTGTTCAATGCGTAAAACGTTTAAAACTAGCGTCTTTACAAGAGGTAAAAGTTCTTGGCAAACCTCCTGCCGGTGTACGCTTAGCTACTGAAGCTATGTGTGTAATGTTTGAACTTCCTCCTGTAGTCAAACCTGACCCTAACAAAATGGGTGGGAAATTATACGACTACTGGGAAACAAGTCAAACTAGATTACTAAAAGATCCTAAAAAGCTTCTAGAAGACATGCTTTCGTATGACAAAGATAACATTCCAAATCACGTTATCAAGAAAATTTCTCCATACATAGAGAGGGAAGATTTTGATCCCGCAGCAATCAAACAAGCATCCGTAGCTTGCGAGGCATGTTGCATGTGGGTACGCGCCATGCATAAGTACCATCAAGTTACTCTAGCAGTTGCGCCAAAACGTTTACTACTTTCCAAGGCAGAAGAGGAACTGTCTGAGGTACAAGGAAAATTGTATGAGGCACAAGAAATATTACGCCAATCGGAAGGCAAGGTCGAAGCGTTGGAAGCAAAATACCAAGAAATGTTACAAAACCAATCTGATCTCAAAGACAAGATGGAGGATTGTACTGTAAAATTAGAACGTGCCAATAAACTTATTGGTGGTCTTGGTGGTGAAAAGGCACGTTGGACAGAATTAGTCGCCCACTATACCGGAGAAAAGGACCTACTATGTGGTAATTCCTTACTAACTGCTGGTAGTATAGCATATTTAGGTCCTTTTAATGCAGAGTATAGGTCTACTATGGAAAACGAATGGCGAAATGAATTAGTAATGGCAAATTTAGAACATACCAGTAATGTTGATGTAAGGTCATTCCTTGGAGAACCTGTTAAGATTCAAAAATGGTTTGTATGCGGGCTACCGCGAGATCCCCTATCTATAGAAAATGCTATTTACATGCAGCATTCTAGACGTTGGCCGCTTATGGTAGATCCTCAACGGCAAGCAAGTAAATACATTAAAGCTATTTTGAAGCAGTATGAAAGTGGCCATGATGTTATAAAAATGACTGATGCAAATTTTCTTAGGGTGCTAGAAATGGGAATACAATTTGGGAAGTGGGTGTTACTAGAAAATATTGGTGAGTTCATGGACCCTGCGTTAGAGCCTATTTTACAACAGCAAGTAATCAAAGACGGTACAGGCTGGGCTATAAAACTCGGCGACAAAGTAGTACCTTTTATGGATAGTTTTAAACTTTTCATTACTACATGTTTACCAAACCCTCATTATTCACCGGAGGTTTTGGCAAAAGTTAGTTTACTAAATTTCGCTATCACCCCCGAGGGTCTAGAAGACCAGATGTTAGGAATTGTTGTATCCAAAGAACAACCCGAACTAGAACAAAAAAAGGTTGATCTAGTGCATAATAATACTAGTATGAAAGCACAACTTGCTTACCTAGAAGACGAAATTCTTCTATTACTACAATCTGCTCAAGGCAACGTACTTGACGATGAGACGTTGATCAATACGTTGTCGCAGTCACAGCGTACGGCCTTAGAAGTTACTACAAAAGTGAAAGAGGCGGAAACTACTGAAAAAGAAATTGATATGGCGCGCGAGAGTTATAGGGCTGTTGCTTATAGAGCTAGTAAGTTATTCTTTTGTGTTGTGCAATTAAGAGCGGTAGATCCTATGTACCAGTTTTCGTTGCAATGGTTCCAACAATTATTTTCTAGGAGTATTGATGAGGCAGAGGCTTGTCACGATCTACAAGGAAGGATAGATGGACTACTACATGCACAAACTTACGCTGTATATAGGAATGTATGTAGAGCATTGTTTGAAAAGCATAAGATGCTATTCTCTTTTAGTTTAGCAATGTCGGTCATGCCGAGGTCTTGTACAGCACAAGAATTAAGATTCTTTTTATCTGGCGCACCTCCTGCAGCTGTAACTGCGGCTGTTGAAGCTATCACGAAGCAATGTGATGGTAAAGATCCTTGTCCCACCTGGATGAATCGTAAGGGCTGGGAGGAACTCATGTATTTGTCTACATTACCTTGTTTTGCCGACATTACGTCTTGTCTAGAATTTTCTCCACAACAATTCCGCCTGATGCATGATGGGTCTTCCCCAGAGACAGTCGAATTACCAGAACCATTACATACGAATTTATCTCATTTTCAAAAGCTTTTAGTACTAAGAGCTTTGAGGTTGGATAGATTGCAAGTGGCTATTACCAGCCTTGTCAAAAACGAACTAGGCGATTTATTCGTACGCCCACCAGGTTTTGATCTACAATCTTCTTTTAACGATTCTACACCAGGAATTCCGTTAGTTTTCGTACTATGTAAAGGATCTGATCCTGTTTCTGCATTGACTACATTTGCAGAAGAAAAGTACATGCGAGATGGGAGGTATTATTCTATTTCGTTAGGGCAGGGTCAAGGTAGTAAAGCTGCTCGGCTGATAGAACAAGGAGGTCAAAGAGGTGATTGGATCCTACTCCAAAATTGCCATCTTTCTATTAGCTGGATGCCCGTACTAGAGCAAATAATCGACCAATTTGAACCTGAACGACTTCACGAAGCATTTCGTCTTTGGCTAACAGCAATGCCAACGCCATCCTTTCCGGCGTCGGTACTGCAAAATTCTGTCAAAATGACTATGGAACCGCCAGCAGGATTACGTGCTAATCTACAACGTACCTACGAGTCATTAACAGACGAAATCCTTCAAGACTGTACTCAACCAATAGCATTTAGAAAGTTACTATTTAGTTTTGCCTTCTTCCATGCAGTAGTACAAGACCGCCGAAAATTCGGCCCCATCGGCTGGAATATCCCATATGGTTTTACAAATGAGGATTTTATAGTTTGTCGACGGCAATTGAAAGAATTCTTAGACATGAATACTGAAGGTGAAACCATTCCTTACAAGGTTTTACAATGTTTAGGTGCACAAATTAACTACGGAGGTAGAGTCACAGACGACAAGGACAAGCGGTTAATACAATGTATTTTAGAATCGTACGTCAATTCTACCATTGTTGAAACACAAAATGCGTCTCTTTCTGCTAGTGGTTCTTACATAAATCCTAGTGCTACTACGCAGCAAGAATATTTGTCGTATATAGAAACGTTGCCAATGAGCAGTGGGCCGGAGGCATTTGGCTTACATGAAAATTGTGTTATTTCGTTTGCCCTAGCAGAGACGCAATCGATGTTGGATTGCTATACGCAGATGACGTTGAGTGGTGGCAGTAGTGAGAAAGACAGCGCTGGTAGTGCAGAAAAGTCGATGGACGACACGGCTAGCCAAATTCTCGACCTAGTACCCGACTTGTTCGATTGTGATGTTATTGCCCAACGCTTCCCTACATTGTAATTCCAACACCAAACAACAAAAATTTGTCATATGATTTTTGGTTTGATAGTATGTTTTGATTTTGAAATTTTGTCAAAGGTATGTACAAAGTTTCAATACCCTATTAAGGCAAGAGGTCGTGAAGTTTAATAGGTTGATTGCTGTGATGCGCGAGTCTCTTCCACGCTTCCGTCAAGCTCTTAAGGGTCTTTACGTCATGTACCATTTCAAAATATAACTGTTTGATTTTGATTTTTCGCATGCGTTCAAACATTTGTTCTCGTGCATTTGTATTGTAAAACATTTCAGGAGCGATGATCTAGAACAGCTAGGAAATGCGTTGTTAACAAACGCCGTCCCAGATCAATGGGCTCGAGTTGGTTTTCTGTCTTTGAAGGCTTTAATGGTATTATACACGTCAAACATTTTTTTATCAGATTTTTTAAATTTCATTAGTACATACTGAATTTACGCATGTTTTGTATGTATCCTAGCCATGGACGCAAGAACTAGTAGACAGGTGTAATTTTATGAGGACCTGGAGCGTTAACGGCACCCCTTCTAAATTCTGGATGAACTCTTTCTTCTTCCCACAGGTACAAAAAACATTTACAAAGTTTACAAAGTAAGAAAAATACATAAAAAACATGATGTAAACGGTCTTGAGCAAACATTTTTTGTGTCTAGGCATTCTTGACAGGCGCTCTACAGAATTGCGCGAGGAAGACGAAAACCGCAGTGGACAGACTATCTTTTGAATTCCGAGTTTTAGAGCACGTACGTTTTTTGATTTTGATTTTAGCAAACATTTTTTTAAGTTGTAGAAAAAATGTTTGCTCATTTTTGTTATACATACAGCACGACCCGGATAAGGTTAGTGGAGCGGATAATCTTAACGAGGGCGGAGTCTTAGTTTACGGATTGTACACATTTTTCATACATTTGGCCTTACCAAGAGTGTTTTTTTTTAGAAGTAGCAAACATTTTTTTGATACACATATACTGCAGGTTTTTGGAAGGCGCAAGATGGGGAACTTCTGGAATTACTCACGCCTTGCCTAAAGAACTCTACGCTCAACTTCCAGTACGTTTTTACTTTTTAATCTTACCAATTACACAAAAGCGTACATTTCATAGTTTTTTGTATGTATTAGGTACTAGCGTTTTTGCCGCAGCCAGATCTCATTCCCAACAACCAGAAGTACGCATGCCCGGTCTATAAGGTACTTTCACGAACAGTTGAGCAAACATTTTTTTGATTTTGTAATCATTTCAACAAGAAAATGTGATGTTTTGGCCGAAAAATGTAGGTTTTATCAAGAAGAGGGACATTGAGTACTACGGGACATTCGACAAATTTTGTGTTGAACCTACATCTCTCATGCACTGGTTTACCAGATCTTTGGGTAAAAGCAGGAGTGGCCTGTTTCTTGGCATTAAAATCATAATATCGTAATTTTATCTCACTACTATTTCTACTAGATACACAAATTTAACATTTTAAATCGCAATCACAAATTTATCCACACACATCTACATTGAGTCGTATTAATATCCACAACTTTTTGAGTTTACAGAAATCATATCTAAACCAAATATTTTTCTTGACATATTTATACCATACCCATCTTGTTGCTAAATAAGTCGTATTGTATATTGAAATTTGTGGTTTCATGGTTTCTTGTGTATGTTGTAATTGGTGCATACAGATTATGTTGTACAACTAAGATTTTGTTTTAAGATTTAGATTTTTAAGACTTGTTAGTTTTATTAGTTTTCAAAACATGTTGAAGTCATGTTGTATTATAGCAGCATGTCTGCTTGGTATCGTAACGGCGCAGACCGATGGTGAGAAATATAGAGGTTACATGTTTGATGACGATGGCAACATTTGGTATTACATTTTAACCAAAATTACAATCAAAACACATCAATTTGTTGATTTCATGCATGTTTTGTGTGATTTTTACGTTCTTTTGCAAGGTATCCATCAGAAGAAAATCTACCGACTCCCCCAGGCCAGGAAGAAGAAAGCTACGACGACCAGCTGCGCAAGATCCGTCAGTACTCTTTTTCAAAAAATTTCACTAAACCTACAATCTTTCGCAAAAAGTAATGTTTTTTTTGTTTTATAGTCTTCAAAAGCAGTTTGAGCAGTCCAAAGCATACGATGATTTGATCAAAGACATGGATTGGGCAACAGTGCAAAAGTACCATCCTCCAGAGCGGTATATTGAGCATTTAAGACCGAAAGGGTGGGTGTGGAAAGACCCTGATGCACCACAACGGTACATAGCAAACATTTTTTGAGCAAACATTTTTTTGGTTTTTTATAGCAAACATTTTTTTATGTACTATAAAATAGGCAGTATCCAGGCGATAGGATGGGTGCGCCTGAATTGACTTTTGAAGAATTTCAAGCACGTATTGATAATCTTGTCAAGAACAAGAAGAATTCAGAAAAAGAGGAATTAGCGACAGAAGATGTATGGCATTGTGACGAAGAGCGAACAGAACCTACATGCAAGAACTACTTCAACGACACCCACTACGCGGTATGTCCTCAAAATACTGTCAACGCCTTTCGCCCTTGCGAAATCCTGTCTAAAAATCCTACACCCCCACCAAAGCCAAAGAAAGTAGAATCGCCAACTAACAGGTACAATAAGGTTGATGGCAAGTGGCATTATTGGTATTATTCTGCAGAATTTGAACATATGAGGTGGGTATGTGCTGCAGGTTACTACATCGGTAGCGATTGGGTACATGATCTACTACTAGACAATTTTACGAACTGCGAACCTCTTACCAAACCGGAAGGCTTTTCCTATCTGCCAGAGTATGAAACGGAACCCATGCATTTTTCCAAGTATATTTGGCTATTTAACAAGAACAATCCCAGTCCGGAAGAAGTAAATGTAACGTTAAACAAAACGTATGGGTTAGATCTAGAAAATACTACGCAATTACGTTGGTTTTGGAAGGAGCAGCGTAAGATTGAACGTATGCGATGGGAGAAGGAAATGCAAGAGAAGGCTATTCAACGCGGGGAATACACCTACAATTTCGACTAACATCATACTACACCTTGAAGACTAAGATGTGAACACATACATTGAAGTGTTGTAGTTGTTGTATTAGCGCTGTTAGTAGTGTTTGTATAGATAGCATAGTCAATCTGTGAAATGTTGTTGGTAATTACGTTCGTTCCCGGTACACCACACCCTCTTCCTTCCTACAAATTTTTGCCGAAAACAACAAACTAATTTAAAACGCAAAAAATGAAAATACAGTACAATAACAATACACAATAAAATTGCAAGTTTTTATAGTTAGTACAGGAAAGTAATAAAATGTCGGCGTTCATGCGAAAGGAGACATATTCCGATGAGGACTGGTCGGGGAGCGACGTCGAGGAAATGTGCTCTGAATTCAGGTACTTTTGCAAAACTTAACAAACAATTAAAAAAACATTAAATTTGTTGACGAAATCATGGATTTTTGTAAATTTTTGTCAAAAATTTAGTGAAGGAGAGGCAGTTAGTATTTTTGAAGATTTTTCGTCTAATGACGTGGATGCTGTTTGGGATCACATGCGTGACAATCACGGCCTTGACTACCATGTACCTTTCAACATGCTTAAAACAAAGCAATTTAAGCTAGTAAACACAATCAAAATATTTTGAGCAAACATTTTTTTGTATAACTCTTGATTTTTTGTTATGTTTATAGGCGGTGAAGGCAGCTATTCCAGGTTTTAGTGATTATCAAAGAATCGCTATGATCAATGCCCTACGTAAAGCCTTCAAAGACGGTAAAGACGCTATTGAAATGGTTATGATGCAGATTTTAGACCCTGGGGCGAGTATATGGACAGATCAGTCTTTACTCCAACCTGTCAAAGAAGATGATCGTTTACTTTTTGAAGAACCCTACGAACTTGGTGAAGATAGCGACATGCAAGATGAACAATCGTTTTTAGCTGAAAATACAGCCTCTAGCTCTCACCCTAACATAGAACTCAACATGGAGGTAGAGCAAAAATTACAAGAACTGTTAGTACTAAACCAACTACCTCAAGGATTATTGCCGGTCGAAAGGGCAAGGCATTTTCTAGCTATCATGAATACGGATGAGGAGCGTATGCAACACCTTGATATGTTACAACGTTGGTCTACAGATCCCGATCTAGTTGAACTCAAAAATAATCCTGATATCGCACAAGAATCTGATTCCAGCAGTTCAGACGAAGAGATGGTTTTTCATGGAGGTAAGGGATTTACAGGCCCTGGGGCGTACCGCCTAGATGAAAACGGCAACTTTATCGAAAAAGACCCTTGCGACAACATTTCTAGTACTGTTGGGGGTAAGAGTAAGGGTAAATCTTCTAGTAGGGGCGGTACTGGTAGCGGTCGAGGTGGATTTGGTAATTTTCAAGGCTTAGATGAGGATAATGCTGTATGCGGCGGTGCTAAGGGCAAGAAATAAATGTTCCTACAAGTTTTTAAAATTTGAATAATCTTTTTAGATTGTCTGAAAGTTGAAACATGCTTAGATTATAAATGATATCATATTAGAACATGACTCGCGCAAACTTAATTTTTTAGCGACCAGACCAGTATTTTGATGGATATGTTCATGTACCATGTTGACGTTGTCTGTAAAAAAATGTTTGTTGTGTTGCAATGCTTTCATAATATTTGTACATGTTTTGGTTCTTTTTTTTTCATCCAACATTATGCATTTTCAAATACCCAGATAAATCATCCAGCAGTAAGCGTTCAAAATTATTGTTTTTTTTTGAAGATGCCTAGCGTTACGTATAGCCAGGAGGAAGTAGAAGTACTTAAACGGCGTATAGAAGCATTAGAAAAGGAAAATCGCGAGTTGAAAGCAAAACAGCAACAAGAAGGCGAAAAGCGCGATTCCAAAAGTTTACTCAAGAGTTACACGCACTTGCAATCTTTGCTCGATAGCCATCTGGAAACATTTCTAGCTCTGATGCCGAATTCAGAAAAGTGGGTGGATGAACTCCGTACATTCAAGGCAGATTTAAACTCGGCTAGGTTCAAAGATTTTTGGTGGGCTTGGAATGTGGGTAGGAGTCATTCGTACGGACATGGATATGACTCATTCATAGAAAACTGCGAAAAGATCGTTGAACTCAAGGACCGAGGCACATTAGCAAGTGATGATTTGCATCAGTATTCTAGTTTACTATTTTTTGCAGCAAAACTTCGCGATGGAGCAGCTGTTGGTTTGTGTCTGCAGAAATGCAAAGGATCTTTACAAGACAGCGTATGGTCACAAATTATGAATTCTATGTATCGTAACAATTTTTCGCGCAGTACAACAGCAGGGGTGTATACCGCTCTCCTGCAACAGGAAGATTTCGATCCCAACATAGTTCTAGATCAAGTGATTAGTTCCGAAGGCTGCAGAACGCCGATAGAAAAAGCATGCCAAGAACAAGACCACGAAGCGGTAGCGGTTTTAGTAAAGTGCCCGCAGGCCAACGTTGTTCCGGATGGCGAATCTCTCTTGCATCGCGCCGTTCGTACAGGATATGACGAAAGAGCATCTACCTCTATAATCAATCATTTACTTTCTAGAGAAGACATACGTGTTAATGGTCGCAATGCAGACGGGTATACGCCATTCTTTTTAGCGATGGCACAGGGAAAATTTCATCTAGCTGTGCGTTTACTTCAAGATGGTAGGGTTCAGCCTGGCATTGAAAGTAACCGTGGCGACATGGCGTTAGTAGTAACTGTTAGCATTCACAAGAAGTGCAAAGAGATGCCAGACAAGTTTTGGGAGGTGGTGCGTATTCTTCTCATCGCTGAACGAGAGCATTTAAAAGGTCAAGCCGTAGTTTCAGCAATGGTCAAATGCCTACCACTACCTGATGATAGAAAGAAAGTAGTCCAAAAAATGCTTGGCCAGCCACAACCATCATCAAACGTTGCTTTTATAGACCAGGATTTTGCTGATGCTTTGTTTAAATTTGTACCTCACCTCCCTCAAAATGCAAAGGTGACAGCTCGGGAGAGGCATTACAATCAGCTAGCTGTACAATGCTGGAGAGCGACGGATCAATTAGCGCAAATGCGGTCCGGTCAAAAAAAATTCCAAGATTTCCGCAACTTGGATTATTCTATCCTGTTCAAACTGTTACCTAGACAGCGATCACGACGTTGAATTTAGTCCATAGGTCATAATGTATAAACAACAGATTTACGCATCCATATCTTTTGTTGACGTCGTTTATAAAAATGTGTTTGTTGTATGTTAAATTTGTAAAATAATGTTTTTTCGTATCTGTAAGCCCCCAGAATATCACCAGGTGTAATTCAAAACCAACGTATTACAGCAGTCATTTCATAACTTTCCAATAAGCCATGCCAGGGAGTGACGCAAAAGGTAACACTAGTACAGATGAGGTGGAAGTACTACGGAAGCGTATACTACAGTTAGAACAAGAAAACAGCAGACTAGAAGAAGAAAACGCTGAGCTGAAAGCTACCCAATCATCTCCAAATCTACCAAAGGAGCTCTGGGCAACTATAGAAAAAGTTGATAGGCATTTAGAATTTTTCAAGCAGCAGCGTCCCTTCGTGCAAGAAAGGATTATAGAAAAGTTAGTTGAGGTCAAGAAAGGTTTAGAAAAAGTTTTTCATGACAGTCTCGATAAGGTCATATACGATATATACATGGTGGAACGTGATGGCCAAATTATCACGGAACGTGATGGATACGATGATCATGAATATTGCAAATATTTTGGTTTTTACAAACAATTAGTGCAACTAAGAGAAGGTAAGCTTAAGGTTTCTGATATGAGCAATAAACTGCTAGAGTTGGCTGTACGGCTTCTCGACGCAGAAGCGGTTCATTTACTTTTACAGAAAAATAAGGATTACGTAAATTACGATTGGGCAACTCTTCTAAAAAATTTGTACACAGGTGGAGCAAATACTGAAGTCTCCGCAGCTGACCTTGTTGAGGTTCTCCTAAAGCAAGATTCTTTCGATAGGGTCGATGAATTGTTAGATTTGGCTGTAGTTCTTCGCGACGGGCAAGCGGTTGATGTATTTTTACAGAAAAATAAGGAATACGTCTGTGACTGGGTAAGTCTTATAAACTCTATGTACATGCGTGTATTCATCCAAGATGATATGATATCTACAGCTGACGTGTTTGAGGTTCTTCTAGAGCAAGATTCGTTCGATCCAAACAAAGTTTTCGACTATTGCGATGGTACTCGTCGTGGTACGTTATTGACCATATCGCTAGATTATCAAGACTGTGACGCAGTGGAGATTTTGGTCAAATCACCAAAAGTGGATGTTAATTTTCGTTACGGCGAGGCATATCCTCTTCATTATTTGATACATTTTGAATATCAAGACGATGACGGCTACGTGCCTGTATCCACCGAGAAACGCTGTAGTGAATTGGATATGAAAAATCTTGATGTTTTACTTTCTAGACAGGACATCGACGTTAACGCTAGAATGCTGCAGCGTGGTTTTACTCCCTTTTTCTATGCCATGATGGAGGGCAAATTCAATCTAGCATTACGGTTAGTGGAAGATAGCAGGTTTCTGCCAGGTGTAATGCCGACATTAAGCCAATATACATCATGGTCGGATTTGGATGTTTTTCTTATAGCAGTCAAAGACGGAAAGTATGGAAGATATTATCATAGTACGGAGAAAGATGCGTTTTGGGAGATAGTTAGGCATTTCGCGATCCTAGAGCGAAACAGTATACAAACGTTCTCCCTGGCTAAACGTCTACCACTACCTGAGGATCTTACTGGCGTGGTGCAGAAATTCTTGAGCCCGGTGTCGGATATCTTCTTGTGGGATGTAGATGAATACCCGTTGTTTTCCGATGCTATCGTTCCTACGATCGATACCGCTCCGCTTTTGGATTGTATCCGGGACCTAGAAATCGCTCGATGGGGTTAGAGAAAAAGAAATCAACGAAATGACTGCACGCAGGTGGTATTAGAGCAGTGTACAGCGCGATTATGTTGTGTATTCGCCAGGTTTTGTCCAGTGGAAAATTCAAAATCGTTTCAATTTTTTCTTTTTCGTACAACTGTTTCGATGTTGCACTATAGGTAACGGTCGTCAACCTGTTGGGCCAAAAAAAATCATGCGCCCAATAAAAGAAAATGGTGAGTCGATCGAACCTGATTTAGTAGCCTTGGAACAGTGGGCTGCCGCTTATTATTGGTGCGTTGACAGTGAGGAATGTTGGGGAGCACACTAGCCACCGTATACCTCGAAGGGCACAGCATATTTTAGGGTTGCCAGTTTTGAATTCGGCAAATAGGAAAACATTCTTTACCACAATAATATTATTTATGGTCATTGGATCCAGTGTAGAGATCAGAATCGTAAAAATATTGTAACTATTTGTTTCTAGTCACGTCAATCTTGTTGGTTTCATGTTTGTAAGAAAGTTGTTGGTGTGCTGCCATTTTGTATGTATTAAAACTTTAAAACGTATCTGTTGTTGTATGCATGTCGGTATGCCCCCATACCTTTGACAACTAAAAAGTAAATCAATTGCCACGTATTCAAAACTAGTATTTTGGATACAGAACAAATTTTGACATTTGTAATTCAAAACTATCATATTCCCGGTAGAATTTCACGAAATTTAAACAGCCATGCCAGAGGAAAAATCTAAGCGAGAGAAAACAGCCAAACGGAAGAAAAAAAGGAGTCGGAAGAAAAAACCTAGGGCCAGTGAACCTATCGTGAAGCAGCTGCAAAAGCGTATAGCAGAACTAGAAGCAGAAAATAGTAGGCTGAAAGCTACTGAACCATCTACAAATCTGTCAAAGGAACTCTGGACCATTACACAAAAAGTAGATGCGCATTTGGAATTTTTCAGTTTCCAGTTTCCTCTTATGGATAATGGTATTATACGCATACTAGTTAAGGCGAGCAGAGGTGTACATGATGTTTGGCGTAAGTTTCATACTTTCAACGGCGTTGATGACGCGCATACACCTAGTGATGGTATTCGACCATGTAGTGATTTAGAAATAACTTATGAATCATCTGATCTACAAGGTGAGGTCGAGGCTACCATAGAAAAAGTAGATGCGCAGTTGGAATTTTTAAAAAAGCAGCGTCCTTTCATTGATGAAAAGATTATAGACATGCTAGTTGAGGTGAGCGAAGGTCTAGATGGTGTTGCGGGTAAGTTCAGTTTTGCCTTCTACGATTATGAGGATATACTTGGCAATGTGGAGAATTATGAGACGTTCTTCGATATGTGCAAAAAAGTAGCGGAGCTGAAAGAAGGTACGCTCGAGGTTTCTGATATGGATGGTGAGCTGCTACACTTCGCTGTTGAGCTTCGCGACTGGCCAGCAGTTGAATCATTCTCCAACAAAAAGAAGAATTATAAGTACGACTGGCCACGTCTTCTCACATCTATATACCCCGAATATTATGAAGTGGGTGGTACTGACTCCGCAGCTGGCCTGTTTAGGGTTCTTTTGAAGGACGAATCTTTCGACCCAAACGAAATGTTCCAACATTATCCAGGTAATCCCCACACCACGTTGTTGATAGCATCACTCCATCATGAAGACTGGAAGGCAGCACGGATTTTGGTCAATTCCCCGAAGGTGGATGTTAATCTATATCCTGACGGCAAACCTCCTCTTCATCATGTGATAGATTTCATGGACGACGATGGTCCTTGGGTGCCAGGTCTAAATGAACTATTTAAAGCTTTACTTTCTAGGAAGGATATTAACATCAACGCTACAGAATCCAAAGATGGCCTTACCCCTTTTTTTTATGCCATGATTGAAAACAATTATTATTCAGCAGAGGAATTATTGGCGGATAGTAGGATACTGCCGGGTATAGTACCGCATTTACGTACCCGGTACCGTGATTTCGGCTTTAGAAACACCTCTGTAATACCTAAAAACATTTTCCATGCACTACTCCGTATTTGTGGCATCGAAGAGAATCATAGTTTGATTGCAAGAACCTTTTGGTCGGTTGTTCATCATTTTGTGGACCTAGAGCGAGCAAGTTTCATAAAAGGAACTCATTTCAACGAAATGACTGCACGTAGATGGTATTGGAGACTACGTCGCACAAAATTTCCAAAAATCGTAAGTTTTTTCTTGTTCTCCTACGACATTTTGAATGCCACGCTATAGGTATCAGAAAACAAATCGTAGCGTTGGAGATGGTTCCTGAATTACTACCACTACCTAAGAATCTGACCAAAGTAGTGCTAGATTTCGTTGGTCCTCCTATGCCGTCGGATGTCCTCTGCCCGGGCGAAGAAAAATGGGCTACCAAACATTTAGCAAACATTTTGCTTTCTGACGCTACCAAACATTTAGTAAATATCACCAATGATGATCTTTGGCGTTGTATCAGGGAACTAGAAGTCGTCCGTTGGGGTGCCGACGTACATAATGACATCGAATATAGTGATGACTCTAGTAGCGAATATAGTGGAAGTCCTCGGTGGGAGAACTGGGACCCGGAGGAAGACCAAGACCCTCTTGTCCAATACCGGCCTGGTCCATTAACAGTGGAACAGTGGATTGCAAATATCCGCTGGTTAACCCCCCTCCACCGTGTTCCTCCAGGTGCAGCTCGGAATCCTCGTTCCCTACCAGTCACTCCACCCGTCCATATACCTACATACCCTATACAGGATATCCCCCTAGATACCCCTGACAGC
>JACLAD010002684.1_pt1 | contig 18377 bp, 20 predicted proteins | sample 8027901 | NCBI WGS metagenome assembly JACLAD01 (sample SAMN15725071, study PRJNA655200) | protist metagenome | isolation source: fluorescence activated cell sorting (FACS) single amplified genomes of... | place: Spain: Blaines Bay Microbial Observatory, Mediterranean Sea | collected 2016-07-05 | reverse complement strand
AAAATCTGTTGCGATCGAAGTTACATTGCAGCCGAAAGGCGATGCTTTAAAAGACGCCGATATTGAATCAATCTCGGCTAAAATCGTTGCGGCTGTCGCCAAAGCAACTGGCGGCGTGTTACGGGGATAATGAGCTAGAGGGGGCAACAAAATGGTAACTCAACACGTTGTCACCCAAATCGGGCTTCGCAAGCGACTCTATCAACAGATGGAGCCAAATGCGCGGGACAAGGCAGGCCTGTCGTTCATCAACATAACCATCATTACATTGGTTTTGCTGAGCTTTTTGGCTCTGGCGCTAGAGACCGAGGATACACTCGGACCAGTCTGGCAATATGGCATAGCGATTTTCAATCTAATTATCGTTGGTATTTTCGCGATAGAGTATCTTGCCCGACTATGGGTCGCGGGCGAAAATCCCGAGTATCGCGGTTTCAAGGGACGGCTAAAGTATATGGTCACGCCATACGCTTTGGCTGACCTTATTGCATTTCTGCCAGAACTCCTCTGGGTATTATTCACGCCTGCCGGACAAGGCGATCAGGTCCTTATGGTACTGCGCGTGCTAAGATTGGCGCGCTTGGTAAAGCTGGCAAGATTCGTCCCTGCTTTCGACGTCCTTGGAGCAACCGTTCAACGCGCTGGTACACAGCTTTTAACAACGCTCGCTATGGCGCTGGCGCTTGTCTATGTATCGGCTGTTGCGCTCTATTTCATTGAAGGCGTAGGCGGGCAGCAGCAAGAAAGTTTTGCATCGATTCCGCGGGCAGTCTGGTGGGCGATTGCGACCCTCACGACGGTTGGATATGGTGACGTTTACCCCGTCACCCCACTGGGGCGAATATTTGCATCGGTCATCGCGCTGGCGGGTATTGGTGTTGTCGCTCTGCCAGCAGGTGTCTTTGCCAGCGCGTTTTCCGACGAATTACGTGAGCGCGAGATTGCCAAGCTCAAGACTCGCGTTGAAAAAGTCGAAGCTGAGAATGAAACGCTTGAGGAAGAGCTAGAGGAAGAACTCGCTCACCACAAACATGACTGAGTATCACCGCAAGTGGATGCGCGGGATTGCGGTTTTCTTCCTCGCGATCTCTTTTGTCGAGCTGATCATCGGGCTCGCCACATGGCTAACGGCAGGACGCGGGGCAAGCGATGGCGCACTTCTGACCGCACTCGCACAGCCAATGCTAGTTTTCATCTTCGCAGGTATGATGTGGCATGGCGGACGGCTCGGTACTTTATTGCTAGTTATAACCTTTTTAACATTGAGCGGTTTGGCCATTGGGAACACGCCGGGCGGTAAATTATTTCTTCTCATCCGTCTCGGTATTTATGCGTCGATCGCGATCTATGGTCTGTGGCATACCAATAGATATTACGCAGAATGCTTGATCGATGATGCTCCTATTGGAGGCTATCCAGCAGTTCGATGGGGCGGGTTCATGGTCATGATCCTACCATTAGGGATTGCTGGAACTGGCGTCGCAATGACACAAGGCAAGGTAAGTACAGCGGTGCTGCCAGCCTATGAAATTGACGCAAAACACTATGCTTGGATGACCGAGCAAAACTTCCTCCTCGCCGATGAGCGGGTTCAATACTTCTACTCTGAGGGACTCTTCTCAATCTCGGAGGGCGGCAACCTGCTCACAAATCGCTATGTAGGGTCGTGGTGGAGGGATGATGAAAATGCCCTGACCAGCTATTGGCTACCGATTGGCGAAGTTTGCAAAGTTGAAACCATAGATGTTGGTGGACCGTATAGAGACGGGGTCTACAATATACATGGGGCGGGCGAGGATAACTGGGTCCAAATTTGGCTCTCAACCGAAGATGAAGGTCATACCGCATTTCTGTCACGCCTCAACTACCTCAATAAACGCAACCAGCATCCATTCGTCCGGAATGCTTGTGACGAAGGCATTGATATTGATCGTGAGGGCCTTGCGCTCGCCAATGGTATTGAGCCCGGCATCGTTAGCGGTGACCTAGTTGAACAGAACCAACGTGACTGGCTGAGCGCGCAGCGATACCTAAGAGCGGACGAAACGATAATCAGCTTTTACTCATATGGCACGTACGACATTGATACCGGTGGCAGCATGTTGACCGACAAGTATTTCGGAGGGTGGTATCAGAGCCAAGGTCAGGCCTATAGCGCTTGGGCAGAACTCGGTGAAATTTGTTCGATTGAGCAAGTTCAAGTGGGTGATCTTGAGGCTGGCGAGGACGCAAAATATAAAATCACATACGACGAGGATTCTTGGTACACAGCCCAATTATCTTCATTGGCTGGCGCGGATGAGGCGTTAATTCAGGACCTCACGAACCGCAATGAGGCACTCAAGACAGACAGTGTTCGCGAGACTTGTAAATCGTGGGGTAAAACGGAGATAGAGGACGTCTAGCTATAGTCGGCGATCCTGCTCAATAGGCGACCGCGAAACTCAAAAAAGCTCGCACCGCGAATTTTGACAGTCTCACCGGGTTTAACCCCGTTCGGCAACGCCACAGCTGCTTTGCCTTCGAACTCAATCTCAGCTGCGGCTTTTCCTTCACCAATAACCAGATTCACGAGACGTTGGCGTCGGTATGAGAAAGCATTGCCAGAGAGTTCAGCAACTTGGCCCATGCTCTCGCGACCTTCAAAGTGCATCGATTGACCTGTGTTGGAAATATTTTCGAACACAACGTCTTCGGTCACGCAATCAAGCATGCCTTCAATATCACGATCATTATAGGATTGGATGTACCTATTGATGATGTCTTCATACATGAGCGGTCTCCTATGATTATAAAGTCTGACGTCTTGGAGTTTTTTCAACCGTTCGTTTCAGTTGCACTGCAACAAAACCCATGACAAGAGAGCGAACCTTTTTTCAGGAGACGTAATTATGGCCCTAAGAGTCGCGATTGTTGGCGCAACTGGTAATGTTGGACGCGAATTGTTCAATATTATGGACGAGCGTGACTTTCCTGCAGACAAGGTTCACGCCATCGCTTCGCGGCGCTCTCTAGGGCGCAAAGTCTCTTACGGCGACAAGACGTTGTCCTGCGAGGATCTTGAGCAATTTGACTTCAGCCAAGTTGATGTTGTGCTCATGTCGGCTGGCGGCGCCGTCTCTAAAGAATGGTCACCCAAAATCGCTGCAGCTGGCGCTATCGTCATTGATAACTCTTCAGCATGGCGCATGGATCCCGACGTGCCGCTCGTCGTGCCAGAGGTGAATGGTGAGGCCGTGCTCGGCTATGGCAAAAAAAATATCATCGCGAACCCTAACTGCTCCACGGCGCAGCTCGTCGTTGCGCTCGCGCCGCTGCATCAAGCAGCGGGCATTAAACGCGTTGTTGTGTCGACATATCAGTCAGCGTCAGGGGCCGGTAAAGCTGCAATGGATGAACTTTGGACCCAAACCAAAGGCATGTACGTAAACGATAAGCCAACCCCGACAGAGTTTTCACGTCAGATCGCGTTTAATGTTATCCCACAAATCGATGTTTTCCTTGAAGATGGTTTCACCAAGGAAGAGCTAAAGATGCGCGAAGAGACCAAGAAGATCGTCGATCCCGAAATTGAACTCGTCGCAACATGCGTCCGCGTGCCAGTCTTCGTCGGGCACTCAGAAAGCGTTAATGTCGAGCTTGAAGACCCTCTAACAGTAGAGCAGGCGCAAGAAATCTTCCGCAACTCTGATGGAGTTGTTCTGGTTGATAACCCGGCCGAAGACCAATTTATCACGCCAATTGAGTGCGTCGGTGAGTGGGCGAGCTATGTTAGCCGCGTGCGAAAGGACCCAACCGTCGAGAATGGAATCATGTTCTGGAATGTGTCCGACAACCTCCGCAAAGGCGCTGCCCTGAATGCGGTACAGATTGCTGAGGAACTGATCAAACGCGGCGTCGTTCAGCCAGAGCGTATTCTCGCCTGATCCTTGTAGCATCGAAGACTGCAATATGCCTGAAATAGCACTTGCATCACATCTGATTTTGGGCTTTATCCGCCACTCAGCCTAGCTTGCTAAGTTGTGAAAAATCGGATGCGGGCATAGCTCAGTGGTAGAGCATCACGTTGCCAACGTGAGGGTCGAGAGTTCGAATCTCTTTGCCCGCTCCAGATTTTCCAAGACTTCTCATCGCTTATTAATGAATGAGGCGCATTGCCTTATGAATCAGCCGGCTCTGTGAAGATCGGTTGCTTGACCTCTTCGATTAATTCGAGACCGAACCGAGCGTCTGAAAGCTTTCTAAGCGATGAAAGAAAGATTTTCCCCGCGGTTGTCCCATCAGCGCTGAAGGCGACCGAGAGATCAGCTGCTTGCGCATAAAGCGATTGGGCTGTTGCAAAGTCACTCGAAGCCTCAGCACATGCGCCATTATTATGAATGACACTTGGTGCGGTTGGGTATTCTTCAGAAAGTGCCGTCCAAAGACTGCAAGACCCAAACGGATCTTTGTTTGAAATCTTCAGGGCCTGTTCAAAACGTGGGTCTGCGCCAACGACAGGATCTAAAGCGTCCGTAACGAATTTCGCTTTGACCGTGGCATTCCGCGGCGCGATATCTACTCGGATAGGTCTCAGCGTTTCACTCAAAGCTTCTCTCACGAGGTCGCCAGGAGGTCCAAAACCGGATGCGCCAATACTATGGCGATGTCCCCGGACAGGCCGCATTTTTCCGTCCTTGCCTTCACGGGCAACCTCGTGACAGGTTTCGCGACTGGCATCACCTGTGTAACGGTTCGAAAAGACCAGCTGACCACTATCGGCATCGATCAAACGCGGCTCAACGCTGACCCAGACGGTTTCTTCAACGCATAGCTCTTCAATATCGATGCGTGTCTCACAGTCGAATATACCGTCCCATTCGATACATTTAGAGTTGTTGCGATAGCGCTCGTCCCAGCGATAATCTTCTACATCGACCCGCCCCGTATAGGTCCCGGCCAGATAGTCACCGGGGACGCCGCCAGAAAAATCTGTAACGGTGAACCAAGGCTCGCCATCAAAAGAAGTGTTTGCAAGCATCGCTTCGAACCGCCGCGCATACCAACCGCCAGCAGGCCCCCGAAAACGATCCACCTGAACAGTCCTTGTTGCGGCGGCATCAGCGCTCGTCGCCATGAGCTTGGCTTCATAGTTTATACCCGGCGTTGTACATGCCGCAACTGAAGCGAGCGCGATTACACTTGCGAAGACAGACTTACTCATGACTTTCATCCCTAGCTCTCATGTTTTTAGGCTTGCGCGTTGGGCCTGAATACGACCTGAATACATTAGGATAACTATAGGGCGAAAACCTGACGCAAGGACAATCTTGAAGCTTTCCGCCCTTCCCCGCACATAGATCAGGCAACAGATAACAGGATATAAGATGTCTGACACTGCCCCACTTTTTGAGCCGTTTAAAATTCGCGGCATGACCATTCCAAACCGTATCGTTATGGCGCCAATGACACGCTCGTTCTCACCGGGAGGTATTCCCGGTCAAGACGTTGTGGATTACTATAAGCGCCGCGGAAATGCCGATGTTGGCCTAATCATCACTGAAGGTACAACAGTAGATCGCGGCGGCGCATCTAATGATCCACGTGTTCCAAAGTTTCATGGCGATGCTTCAATCGAAGGCTGGAAGAATGTTGTCGATGCAGTGAAAGGCACGCCCGGTAAGATTGCACCCCAGCTTTGGCATGTCGGCATGATGCGCAAGCCCGGCACTGGCCCCTACCCAGAGGCCGTTTCAGACAGCCCGTCTGGCAAAACTCATAAAGGCAAGCAAGTCCAAGCTGAACCAACTGACAGCGAAGTTGCAGATATGGTTATGGCTTACGCGAACGCTGCTGGTGAAGCCAAAAACCTTGGCTTTGATTGCATCGAAATTCACGGGGCGCATGGCTATTTGATCGACGAGTTCTTCTGGGGTGTGATGAATACGCGCTCTGACAAGTATGGCGGCGACTTGGTTGATCGTGCCACTTTCGCAGGCGAAGTGATCGCAGAGTGCCGTAAACAGGTTGGCGATGATATGCCGATCATTCTGCGTTGGTCGCAATGGAAGCAGCAAGAATACACTGCACGTCTCGCCGAGAGTCCGAAAGAACTGGAAGCTTTCCTAAAAGTGTTTGTCGATGCAGGCGTCGATGTCTTGCACGCCTCACAGCGCCGCTGGTGGGAGCCTGAATTCCCAGAAGTCGATGGCCAGGATGGTATGAACTTAGCTGGTTGGTGTAAGAAGTTGACCGGACTGCCCTCGATTACTGTTGGTTCGGTTGGTCTATCATCAGACTTTACTGGGTCATTCCAAGGCGAAGGTTCGAAAACACGCCCTATAGCAGATGTTATTGAGCGCCTCGACAAGGGCGAATTTGATATGGTTGCCGTTGGTCGCGCCTTGCTTCAAGATCCGCTTTGGGCGCAAAAAATCAAAGAGGGCCGCACCGAAGACCTAGAGGATTATGACGGTAAAGCGCTTATGACGCTTTACTAGGCTGAACCAAATCTGCGGCTGGCGCGTATATCTATTGTACAGACAATAGGAAATTATTATGCGCGCCACCGCTCTATTAAGACCAGCCATCGCCGCAACAGCGGCAACTCTAGCGCTTTCTGGCTGCGTTAGCCCCTCTATTTCAGATTTCGATGAAGCGCCGCGCGAACTCGTCCTCGAAGAGTATTTCGAAGGTGAAACGACAGCATACGGCATCTTCGAAGACCGCTTCAATAAACTCCGCCGTAGTTTTAAGGTTGATATAACAGGCACAGTTGAAGGCGGTGTCCTGACCCTAGATGAGCGCTTTATCTATGATGATGGTGAACGTGATACGCGCGTTTGGACGATCGATATTTTAGGTGACGGAAAATATCGCGGCACGGCAGGCGACGTTCCAGACTATGCCTATGGTGAGACCAACGGGAACGCCTTCAATTGGAAGTATAAAGTCGATCTGAAAGTCGGTGATAGTAATTGGAAAGTCGGCTTCGATGATTGGATGTATCTACTCGAAGACGGTAAGCTAATCAACCGCGCTTACGTGACGCGCTGGGGTATCTTGATCGGAGAAGTTACAATCGCTTTCGATAAGCCAAGCGAATAACTTCAATATTTCTTGGATTCATGTACCCTCTAGTTTGGGAGAGCACGATGACCAGCACTGAAGCGCAAGACATCTTTATCAAGCATGCAAACGTGCCATTTGATATTGAGCATATCGGTGACTTGACAGGGCGCCTCAAGCAAACGGGGCGCAAAGCCTCAAAAGCGGACAGGCTTTCTTTAGCGGGCGCTCTGGCACATGCAGCATTTCTTGCGCCCGACAGAACTGGTGAGGTTTATGACGCTGTATCACAGGCATGGTTAGACAAGGCTATTGATACTCCGAAAATTGCAACGCTAGGCATGCAACCGGAGGCGGCACCAACTGACCTCTGGGATATGTTCTGGGCCGTGGTCGAGGATGCATCAGCGGGCAAATTGGACGCTGCTGGGATTACGGAGCGAACAGCTGCGCTTGGTGGTACAATGCCACCCGCATCAGTCCAGCGTGTTGCTGAGATGTCTTACACCTTTCCGGGTATTGCCGATGCCACTACTGATAGCTTGCCGCTCAAAATCGATCTCGCAGATCTCGCGGCACAACCTGCGGGCTCGCTCGGCGCAGAGTTCCACACCCTCATCGTCGACAATAAGTTTGACCTTGAAGTGCTCGATCGCGCTGAGATTGGCTTAGCAGAGCTCCCTTACCCGCTCGATTACCTCAATACACGCATTCTTCAGGCGCATGACCTTTGGCATATTACCGCTGGATATGAGACGACAGCCCTCCACGAAATCGCGTTATCAGCATTTCAGATGGCACAATTCGGGCATAATTATTCAGCGCAGTTCCTCTCCATCGTCGCGGCTGTTTCTGCTTTGTCGCCCGCATCAGGGTATAAGTATCTGATGGATACGATCACAACGGCATGGGTTCACGGACGCGAGACGCCGCCGATGATGCTGATCCCATGGGAAAATGTATGGCACAAATCAGCCGCAGAGATACGCACTGATTTCGGTATTTCTGAATATAAGCGTCCCCATCGCGCTGACTTAATCGAGAAGACCGCACCGCTCACAGCCTTCATCCGAATGGTCGCGAACCTGTTCCAGATATTCAAAGGTTCACAACAATCGATAGCAAAAAGTTGACGCCTGCGTCATTTTTTGAGATACCCCCCCTTATGGAAAGAGCCGTTCGCACCGTTTTCTACTTTGGACCTCTTCTGTTTGGGTTTGGCTTTTTGGCACCATTGGCGGCGCAGATGTTGGTGACCTTCGAGTGGGTTCCACCGTTCGGCCTAACCAATCTACAGGCCGGGCTGATTGTCGGCGGAACGCTAGGGTTAATCGCTCAAATTAGGGGGCGCTGGGTATGATCGACGCACAAAATCTCAGTACGATGAGTGAGCAAGAGTTGATGCGCTTAGAGCGTGAAATTGCGCGACGCCATATCGATAAATTTCCATATTTTGCGGTATTTTGGGGCTTTGGTAACCTCGCGATCTGGCTATCGCTTTGGCCGCTGGTCTTTATGGGGATCATCCCGCTTTGGCTGGGCTTTATTATCTCTACGCTCAATGTGATTTTAAGCTATCTGCCAAGTCATGAAGCCCAACACGACATTATCGCGAAGCCAGGTACGAAACTACGTTGGTTGAACCAATTGCTTGGACATCTTTCAACAATCCCGCTCATGCTCCCCTATCGTATCGCCAAATATACGCACATGGCGCATCACAAACACGCCAACCATCCAGAACTCGATCCAGATCACTCGACGCATGCGGCCGGACCCTGGCAGGCCATCTGGAAGACGATTCAAAACCGCCAACCGCGTGCGAAAGGCGGCTTTAATGCATATGGTGAGATGCTAACGCGCGACGGTCGTCCTGACATTCTTTTGGATGGCATCCTTTTTGAAGTTTTCTTCTACTCGGTTCTATTCGGGCTTGCTTGGAATGGCTTCGCGATAGAGGCAGCGCTTCTTTGGTGGCTGCCACGCCATATTGGCCTGACCTATATCGTCTTCTTTTTAAGTTGGGCGCCGCACCACCCTGCAAATGAGACGGGTCGCTATCGCAATACGCGCAGCTTCACATCTATCCTCGGCAATATCGGGTCGCTGGGCATGCAATACCACATCGTGCATCACCTCCACCCGCGAATTCCACTGTATCGAACGCCTCGTGCCTATTGGGAAATGAAGCCAATTCTCGAAGCAAGAGGTTGCAGGGTCGAAGACCTCTAAATAGCCTTACTCTCTGAAAGCGTATCGGCAACGATCCGCCAAACTTTAGAGTTTACACCAAGTCCGAAATGCGTGCTTCGCACCTCAATATGGTTGGTCTGGTCATTGTAGACATCAATCGCCGCTTTCCACCCAACGACGCCGTCTGACTTGCTATAAATCGCGGTAATTGGCTGGGTCAGCCCCAGAAGATTGCGTTCATGAATCTCTTCTTCAAAAGCATCCATATCGAGTTGGTTTAGCCGCGCATAAATCGCACCTACGGAAGTATATTTCGGACCACCAATCAGCGGTGACCCCATTGTGATAATCTCACGCACGGAATTTGGAAATAACCTCGCGGTCTCACGAGCAATAACACCCCCGAGGCTCCAGCCGATCAGCGTGACCGGCGCACTTTCAGCCTTCCCCATCTTTTCGATACCTGTACCAAACCTTTCGGTCAGGCCATCCACATCGCCGCCATTGAACCCAAGACCCCATGTCGAGGCCTGGTAACCAAGGAAGTTTAGGTACGATGCTAAAGGCTGCATCGCGAGCTCTGGCGACGTAAAACCGGGAAGCAAGACGATCTTACGCCCATCACCGCGTGGTGCTGTGAAAAGCGACGGCGTCATGATTGGGAATTTTAGGAACTCTAGCGGTGTCCCCATCTCACGGAATGACGATAGAAGGCTGGGCTTCTCGCAATCGGTTGGCATTTCAGTCATCATCAGAACACTCCCTCGGCAACGTAATGTCTACGTATTTGGTTGTGCTTTGGATGATTCATGCAACCTATTCGAAACCGCGGCCTACCAGCTTCCTGTATTTTCCATACTCGCCCAAGGCTCTCTTGTTTCGAGTGGCGTACCTTTTTGTAGAAGCTCAACTGAAATCCCATCTGGTGAGCGCACGAACGCCATACGACCGTCTCGCGGGGGGCGGTTAATCGTCACGCCGAGTTTTTCAAACCGTTCGCAAGCTTTATAAATATCACTAACTTTATAGGCGAGATGCCCAAAATTGCGCCCACCTCCATAGTCCTCAGAATCCCAATTATAGGTCAGTTCAACCATTGGAATATCCATCTCGGTTGGGCGTTTGCCGTCTGGCAGACCGCCGCAACGCTCAATATCATCGGGCGATGCTAGAAAGACTAAAGTAAACCGGCCTTGCTCACTGTCATAGCGCCCGACTTGGGTTAGCCCTAAGCCTTCGCCGTAGAACTTTAGCGCTGCGTCAATATCACCGACGCGGACCATTGCATGCAAAAACTCAACGCTCATTGGCTTCGGCCTCCAGTCGCCGGATTTCAGAGCGATGGCTCGGCGGCCGTCGCTTATAATATGTATAAATCACACCAAACAGAATGGCGATACAAACGCCCATTATAAGCACAAACTGAACGACGCCGCCCGCCATATCAGCGAAGATGGGTACGGCTCTGCCAAGTCCACGCGTTTGCGCGATCTCATAGAATGGTGCAGCGGCAGGAAAAAAGATCACCGCCAAGAATGGAACCAATACCAAACACACCAAAGCCGTCACGCAGATATAGTTCGCAAATCGCGGTGTTTCCGTGCGGATATAGCTTCGCAGAAACCCACTCTTATCAATGCCGTCACTAATATCGCCATTGGCAATCTGGGCATTGTAAACCGTCTCAGCTTCTTTCGGCAGCTGAAATCGTCGATAGATAAGAAATGCGCCCCAGAGAAGCATACTGATAATCGCCCCAAAATAGAGCGAGATAACTATTGGGAATTCCGCAAAGGTCATGGGGTCTCCTTCGCATGACGCTTCCGGTTTTTGGTGCCGGGTTAGGCGACGTGCACTTTCTCGTAAGTCAGCATGGCACGTTTGCGCGCCGTACCCCAATGGTAATTATGTAACCTACCGTCAGATGCAAGCGCTCTGTGGCAGGGAATGAGCCACGCAATCGTATTGGCACCGATCGCTGTACCAGCAGCGCGGGCCGCTTTGGGGTTCCCAGCTCGCGCCGCCACATCGCCGTATGTCCAGGTTTTCCCCGTCGGGATTTCAAGCAGCGCTCGCCAGACTTGCCGCCGAAATGGCGTACCATAGACAGCTAAAGGCACCTCGCCGCCATCACCAAACACACGTCCAGCCCATCGCGTCGCTTCGACGTCGTCACGCGTAATGTCTGCTTTAGGATAGCGCTCAGCCATATCTGCGAACACTCGATCAAGCTGGTAGCCGGGATGAACGAAGCCCGTTTTTGTTGCTGCCCCATCGTCGGCAAAGCCCAAACCGCATAAACCTCGCGGCGAAATCAGGAAGACACCAGTTCCAAATGGGGTCGGTGCTTGGCCAATGGTTAGCTTTGCATTCTGACCGCCAGCCTTGGCTTCGCCCGGTGACAAGCCTTCATGCGCTATGAATAAATCATGCAGGCGCGAAGGTGAGGATAATCCTGTTTCATAAGTCGTATCCAAGACGCTGGCGCCTTGGCGCAATAAATCTCCTGCCTCTGCATGTGCGAGCGTCGCTTGAAACTGACGTGGGCTGATGCCTGCCCAACGCGTGAATTCACGTTGGAAATGGCTTGGCGATAGCCCCATCGCATCGGCGCAAGTCCGCAGATCAGGCCAATCTCGCCATGTGTCACCAAGGTGCTCAAGTGCATTAGCCATACGCTCATAGGCAACGGAGCGCTCGTTCAGGGGAAGCATGTGTGTTGTCATAAGCACTAATCTGCCAAGACATGAGCGCGCGCACCACCCGTATCTTGCGGTAACCTCTTAACTTAGTTGAGAATGGTTCTTGACAATCGTTCGCAACTGTTGCAAATCATTCTCATGATCATTTGCATCTGCCGCAGTATTAATGAGAATGGAGTGCGTGAAGCCGTTGAAGCCGGTGCGCGCTCACCAGAGGCCGTACAAGCGCATCATGGCTGTAAATTCAATTGCGGCAAATGCCGATGCGCTATGGGTGAAGTCATTTCAGACACACTCGACCAACAAGCACCAGAGTTTGATCTAATCGCCGCTGAATAAGCCTCTATTTTAGAAAATCAGGTAATTCGTCCGGTAGTTCAGCTGCAATTGCTTCGGGCACATTCTGTTTTACGGCTGCAGCTTCAATGACGTTTTCTGTTTGAGGTTGAGTTGTCGAGAACCCGCCTTGCAGTTCGAGAACGGTCACCTTCTGCCAGATTTTCCGCGATAGTTCGCCCGTCATAGATTCAAAATCGTTGACTGAAGATATGATCACAGGGTCATCGAAATACTCCAAATAGACCGCCGCGAGCTTGCCTGTGATTGCCAGCATGTCAGCGCAATAATCGAGGTATCTAACCAACTCGTAGCCATGCAGGTCACTCTCAGGCGCAGACTCACTTTCGGCGCCTGCATGCAAATCCGACATGGGGTCTTTCGAAAGTTGGTGCATGTCAACAACATGAGCAATCGAACGTAGTTGGTTTATCCGCTCAAGCACGGCATGGCGCTTCAAACGTGTTTCTAAGTTGAGCAGAAACCAGACGCCCGCCGCGAGCAAGATCAGTAAATTGATAAACGCTTCGACACCTTCGAACATATCGAGGCTCGGGCTGGCTTGAATATCGATTTTGACAGTCCAGCCAACATATCCGATCACTGCTATGCCACAGAGGATGAATAGATAGACCAGCGATCTTAAAAAGAACCGAGGGCGTGCCAGTTTCCGCGCTTTACCTGTTTCTTCGCGCGCAAACGCCGTTAATTCTTGGGCAACACGGGTGAGGCCGCGGCCCCCAAAGCGCTGTTCCATACGGTCGCTAAGTTTTGCGACTGTATCAATGATTAGGTCAGGGCTTAAACGGCGGTACGGCATTTAGAAACCACAGAGCCCCGTACCTGCATCGCAGGCGCCCATTATCGCTTCGATCCAAGGCTCGAAACCCTGCAAGTTTGTATATCGTGCGCCATAATCGCCTTCGCAAAACTGTTGGGTCTCCAGATTCTGTTCCACAACCGACAAAACGCCGATGACTGTCGGCTGGCCGTCAGCCTCATCAATGAGCAATGGTCCGCCACTATCACCAACACACGGCCCTGAACCGTTAAGGCTAGACACGCCAATCGCAGCCGGTCCGACCCCTGTCATTGTAAGCGTAGCCGATAAAAGCGTGGGCGACAGCTGTCCACGAAAGCTGGTTAAGCCCCATCCCGCCATACGGGCAGTTGCATAATTGGTTGGAACCAGTGTTTCCTCGGTCCCTCCAAACCGCACAATGGGAATGTTTGCCAGCTCTGACACGGCCGCATCGCTCACGCGAACAAGTGCTATATCGTTGACATAATTGTTGCCAGCTCCGCCATAAGCGGCATGGCAGATAGACCCTGTAGCCTGCACACGTTTTGCGAACGGGCTCGCAAGCGTTTCAGCCCCTGCGATAAGCAGGACTTCATCATAGTCATCATCAAGGCAGTGCGCTGCCGTAATAAACCAAGCTTCGGCAATGCGCGTCGCGCCGCAATGGCCAGACGCAATAGCGCCGCCAGGGAGTATCTCTCGCGGTTCCATTTTCACAAGGCCTGGAAAATCTGCAAGCGACGCGGCCGCACCGTTGATTGTCGCGACCCCAACAATATCGTCATCGACGGGCTTTGCACCTGTCAATTGAGCGATTGTTAGACTGTCATCAACAGGTCGCACGGGCAGTCCACAGAACGCCGCATTGATACTCGCCAAATCTGTAACAATCGGCAAGGGCATCTCAACGACCTCAGGCTGATTTGGTTCTGCTGTAACGTCTGGCTCTGCGACGGGTCCTATTTCTGGTGCGGCAACCTCCGTCGAAGTCTCCTCAATCACAGTTTCCGAAACATCGGTTGGCACAGGCACATCTGGTGTATCACTGCCCGGCATACGGATTTGGTCACATGCACCAAGCCCAACGAAGATTAAGACTGAAATAGATAGCGTGCGGATCGACATGGCTTCCCCTTCGAAGCGATAGCAAATAGTTAACGCCTCAAACAAGGGTCAGCGTCAATCCCCTTCATCCTCATATCCGACTAGCCGCAATGGCTTCGCTTTACGTCCCTCAAGCTCTGCCCAGCGGACTAGCGCGTCTTCGCGGCCGTAAGTGATCCATAATTCTTCTGGATCGACCTCTTGTATGGTCATTGTTAGCTCATCCCAGTCGGCATGATCAGACAGGATAAGTGGCAATTCAACTCCGCCCTGCTTTGCGCGCTGGCGAACGCTCATCCAGCCGGACGCAAAAGCTAAAACCGGATCAGGAAAACGCTGCCCCCATTTATCTCTAAATGCTGAGGGCGGCCCCAAAATAATTTTTCCGCGAAACTGTTCACTTTGGCCGCGCTGGCCTTTCTCCAAGGTCGCGGGTTCAAGCGGTCCTAGCTTAACCCCAACACTTTCATAATGCTCACAGAGCTTCTTCAAAGCGCCATGGATATAGAGCGTATCACGATATCCAGCTTCTCTTAAAAGTGCGATCACGCGCTGTGCCTTACCAAGAGAATAGACGCCAACAAGATGCGTTTTCGCAGGAAACAGGCGCACACTTTCCAAAAGTTTGGCGATCTCACCGCGATCATCAGGATGCTTAAAAACGGGCAGTCCAAACGTCGCTTCACTAATGAACACATGCGCACCGTTCACAACCTCAAACCCTTTGCAGGTTGGATCAGGACGTCGCTTATAATCGCCAGTGTTGACGATACGCAGCCCTTTCCACTCCACTACAACTTGAGCAGACCCCAAGATATGCCCCGCCGGCGCAAACCAGACTTTCACGCCATTAATATCTACCGCGTGCTTCTCACCAAACTCGAGCGGCTGACGCGAGGCCGTGAACTCCTCACCGTAGCGCGCCGCCATAATTCCAATAGTGTCTGGTGTCGCTAAGACCGCGCCATGACCAGACCGGGCATGATCGGCATGGCCATGCGTAACGATTGCACGATCAACGGCCCCGCGAACTGGATCAATATAGAAATCACCCGGCGGACAATATAAGCCCTTCGGCGTTGGATGCAGCAAGAGATCGGGGCGTATCATTGGCCTAACATAGGCGCGGCTGAAATAATTGGAACTACGCCTAATTTCCGCCGCTTGCCGGGCTTAACCAAACCAGATTAGTTGAAGCCAATTGACTTAAACGGAGTACGCCTATGCGTCTGATCGCCCTCGCCGCCTCACTTGCCGTCCTTATTTCACCAGTAGCATCAGCGCAAAATGAGAATGCCAGCGACGTTACGAAGCTTGCATTCGCGGCGGGCTATAAAGCACTGTTCACATGCGGCGCGACGTATAACGCCAATCAAACAGTCCCCGAAATTAAGGCGAATGAACTAGACGGCATATACGAAGATTATCGCCCTTTAATGTCGCAAGTTTCTGGCGCGAACATTAACGAACGACGCAAAATGGTAGCTGTCAGGTTCAATGAGGACTTGCCGCCTCGCATAGCCGTTTGGCGCAATGGCCTTGGGTGCTCACTATTGCCTGTTGGCGCTGACTCAAATCTAACGGAGTGGCTGCCACGTTTTGCCTCAGTAAATACAGATATTGAGCGCGATACGACAACAGCTCTGGGCGACAGTGTAACTCTGACTGAAAACACGTTTGCATTAGATCGCTTAGGTGCGCCGGTAAGCTTTGCGTTTGACAGCTCAACCTATGGCGAGGGCACACGAACAAGCGCGGTCGTTGTCGTTCACAAAGGCCAGGTCGTTGCGGAGCAATATGCCCGCGGTATTGATAGCGAGACGCCTCAAAGGACTTGGTCTGTCGCCAAGTCTTTATCGTCCACGGTAATAGGCGCAGCCATTCAAGATGGATATGTTGGCTTGGATACCGAAGCTGCCATTTCAGCCTTTAACAAAGGCGGCGACCCTCGCCGCGCGATTACCGTGCGCCACGCTTTGAATATGGCGTCTGGTTTGGAGTCTGGAACGCGCGGATCACGCACTGACCGCATCTATTTTGGCGGCGCTAGCGTCGCGGATATGCTACCAGCGAGATCGTTAGAGGCGGCGCCTGGAACGCGGTTTAAATATTCAAATTACGACACATTGATTGCGATGCGCAGCCTACGTGAGGCAATGGGTGATGATGAAACCTATCATACTTACCCGTATGACGCAGTTCTAAACAAAATCGGTGCACTCAGAACGACCGTCGAAACAGATTGGAACGGCGATTTTCTATCATCCTCTCAGGTTTGGATGACTGCGAGAGATATGGCACGCCTCGGGCAACTTTATTTACAAAATGGAAAATGGGGCGGCGAACAAATTCTTCCCAACGATTGGGTCGAATTCGTCACAACGCCTGCGCCAGCTCAACCTGATGGTGAGTTTGGCTATGCGGGTGCATTCTGGCTGCTTGGCGGCGCGGAGGGCTTGCCCATGGACACTTTCGCAGGGCTTGGAAATCGCGGGCAGTATATGGTGATTGTTCCTTCACGCGATCTAGTGATTGTCAGACGTGGGTACGATGTTGCCGGCAAAGAACGTTTCAAGGTCGCAAGGTTTGCATCAGACGTCGTTGCGGCATTTGACGCCGCTGAACGCGCAGCAGCCGAGGCAGAAGCCGCAGCAGCAGCTGAATTAGACGCTGAGGACGCCGCGCTAGAACAGGCTGAGGCAGAGCGTCAAGCCCAACGAGAGCTTGTTCGTTCACGCGTCGGGCGCCGTTAGTAGTTAAAGCCTAGCCAACCGGTTCTAGTAATTTGGTAATCCTGCGAGAGATTGTTTCGTTGAACGATTGCATCATAGCGGACCCGTCAATCGCAAATTCGAACGCGTCGATATACGTCCGGCCATCCGGCGCGCGACTACATGTTGCACTCATGTCAAATCCGGAGATTTTCACCACAAAGGCCGGTTTGTAAGGTTTTGGGAGCGTCATTTTGAAAGCCGTTATCGCTCCATCGGTTTTGTCGAGCGTGATCTTGCCTTCAATCTTTTTCATCATCTTACGTTCAGTACTATCTGCATCAGCCTCCGGAACAGGCGTAAACCCATATGTCGCCGCACTCTGCGTTTCGGAAACAAGCGTCGCATTATTGGGAACTAACTCGGCAAAATCCGCACACCAGATATCGCCGTCGGTTTCAGCTTCCATATCCTTTAAGCCATTTCGAAAATCGTCTGACCATTTATCCTCGGATGGAGATAGAACCTGAATGCGTTTGCCCTGGGGCTGACTTGGGTCGATACGGCCAGTGGCCGTGATGTCCTTGTCTTTATACTCCATTTCATAAGCGTATATCGGACCATCGGCACTTAATGCGCGCATACTTTCCAGCAAAGGATCAGCGGCGGCAGTAAACGAACAAGCAAAGAGAATAATCGGCAATGAGCGAAGGCCAGACATGATAACTCCTAAATATTTGCATCCACAAAGCCCGGGCGTGACTGAATGTCAGGTGAAAAAGCTGCAACGCTGACAAAGTTTGCGCTAATTGAACATACATGCCCGATAATCATCCCTCTTCGAATAAGCTGCCTGACCTGTTTGAAAGCTGGTTTTCAGGGCGAGGCTGGGCACCGCGCAAGCATCAGATTGCCCTGACTCAGAGAGCTTTGAGACAAGAGAGCGCGCTTTTAATTGCGCCAACGGGTGGCGGTAAAACGCTCGCGGGATTTTTGGCGAGCCTGATTGAGTTGCAACAAAAGCCGAAAAGCAATTCAGGCCGCCCTTCTCTACATACGCTATATATTTCGCCGCTTAAAGCGCTGGCCGTTGATGTCGCGAGGAACCTAACAACGCCTGTGGAAGAGATGGGGCTTAATATTCGCATTGAAACGCGGACAGGCGACACGCCGGCCAGCAAGAGACAGCGCCAACGCCGAGACCCGCCAGATATTTTGCTGACGACGCCAGAACAGCTTGCCTTGTTTATTGCATCGGATCAGGCTGAAGCATTCTTCGAAGATCTGAAATGCGTCATCATTGATGAAATTCATGCGATAGCCCCAAGCAAACGCGGGGATTTACTAAGTCTGGGGCTGGCGACACTTGCGAAATGGGCGCCGCAGTGCCGGTTCATTGGGCTGTCAGCGACCGTCCACACGCCAGCCAACCTGCAAAACTGGCTCGCGTTTCGCGAAGATAGGCCCGCTTTGATTATGGCT
>JACLAD010010276.1_pt1 | contig 18378 bp, 9 predicted proteins | sample 8027901 | NCBI WGS metagenome assembly JACLAD01 (sample SAMN15725071, study PRJNA655200) | protist metagenome | isolation source: fluorescence activated cell sorting (FACS) single amplified genomes of... | place: Spain: Blaines Bay Microbial Observatory, Mediterranean Sea | collected 2016-07-05 | reverse complement strand
CGGTTCAAAATCAGTATGGCGCAACATGCTATCAGCGTGAACCTCAACCCCATGCCAGCTTGTCACACGATCGCTCTTCAAAGTAATTAAAGCAGTTCGCAACCCAGCCTCACGCAAATCACCGACACAGCGACTGACAAAGCGTTCGTCAAACCCCTGCGCAAGCAAAATAACAGCCTCATTATTAGTTTTTATCCCATCAAACATTGGTCGTTCCTCATTCAATTGGTTCATACACAAAACGCTATTTAAAGACTGCATTCGCACACACTTAACATCGGTTAGACGTAACTCCTCAAAAATGGGGGGGGGCATCGTTCTTTTCTTAGTCGCTGAGGCGACTTTGTAGTGTAAGAGCCGAATTTATTCGGTAGCGACCCGCAACAATTTGGGAAGACACGGTCAGACTCACAATACATTCCAATATACGGTGTGGCGAACACAATTTAGTCTACTGCCAATACATCGCAAATCCATAGCATGACCGTGCGACTATCTGCGCAAAAGTAGAAAAAGACGGGACGAGGTGAGGTTGTATGGTAATATTTTGCACGTAATTGTCAGACAGACGCAGGAGAATCGGATGGCTCCCCCAGAGAATTTCTCAAAGCAAATCCATGAAGCGTTAGCCGGTTGGCATAAAAACAGCGAGACACCATCGTCGCTGCTCAGTGATTTGCAACTTGTACGGCAACATCTCACCAACGCAAGCAGTCGCCTACAGTTGCGACATGTCACCAACCGAGTGATTGAAGAGGGTATTAAGGATTTAACGGTGCAAAGTCGAGAAAGCGCCGACATCTTACAGCGCCGTTTTCGGGATAATCATACGATTGGGCATGTCGCATCATCCTCAAATCTGAGTGAGTTTCAGGTTAATCGACGGCAGCGTGATGCGATCGCATTGTTAAGCGACATTGTCTGGGAAAAAGAGCACCGCTTGCGCGAAGAGCTAGCTGAAGCAGTAGATAATACGCTACCAGCAGCTACATATAAAAAGCTGTTTGGGCTAGACGGTGTGCGGGACAAAATTGTGGCGCAGTTGCTGAACCCAGAGGCAGTCAGCGTCGTGGCGATTACCGGCATCGGGGGTATTGGCAAAACAAGTCTTGCAGACGCTGTGACACGCACAGCTATCCGTCACTTTTACTTTGAGTCAGTCATCTGGCTAAAGGTTGATCCCTCTGCAATTAGCGGCACAGCAGTGACACCTCAGCTAATCCTTGACGTGCTTTCGGTTGATTTGATTCGAAAATTGTTGCCAAAGTTAAACGAACCGCTGCTGCGTGAACAGCGCTTCCAACGTATTCGTCACATCTTGCGACAAAAGCCGCATCTAATCGTGATCGACAATATCGAAACAGACGCTGACACTGGGGTGCTTATGCAGCATCTCAATGATTGGGCGCTACCAAGCAAATTCTTGGTCACCACACGCACACGCCTCACTGGGCAGACGTCGGCTCTGTCGTTTCCATTGACTGAGCTTCCAAAGGTTGATGCGGCGCATCTCATTGCGCATCAAGCACAATTGACGGGAATGGTCGATTTTGCGGCCGATGTAGAGAATGTAATCGATGAAATTTATGCGGTGACAGGGGGTAACCCGCTGGCGCTCAAACTCGTTGTCAGCCTAATCTCGTACATGTCGTTAGATCATGTGCTGTCAACGCTGCAACGTGGCGGGCAAAAGGCAGATGATACAGAGGGGATGTACCGTCGAATCTATCGGCAGGCGTGGGCGACACTGGGCGAAGATGCTCGCAGCTTACTAATAGCGATGCTGCTCGTCGGTGAACGGGGCGGCGAGGTCGCACAGCTCAGAGATGCTAGCGAGCTAAACGACACGACAATTTGGGCAGCAATCACCGAACTTGTCAATCGCTCGCTAATCGAAGTGCGCGGCGACTACCGAACACGCCGCTACGGTATTCACCGCCTCACCATGACATTTTTGCGCACAGACATTATCGGCGGCGACTGGACGTTTGAATAACAAGCGTTATGAGTGGAAACAACCAGACTGGCCGCACGCTTTACATACGTAGCATCCGCGCCAATTTTCGCTACTGGCATAAGCAGATCCAAGACGCCACGCATGAGCAATTGCGCAAAATGCGATCTGATTTCCCCCTCATCTGCCGTGCAGTGCGCCAAGGTGCAAACCATCACGAAACGCACGAACAGACCATAGATTTTGCTCTTAGTGCATTCCATTTTGCGGAATTGTCTGGAGAGTGGAGCGAGTGGGGTTTAGTCCTAGAACAAATCAATTCAACTATCACCTTAAAGAACCCACCTGAGCAATGCAGGCTTCTATTGCATTTAAGCCAGTTTTTCAGGCTAGATCATCAATTAGAAAAATCCTTCCCGGCAAATCTCCAGTTGATACGACTCTGTAAATTACATTCCTTCAACGAACAAAAGGTTCAAGCATTTGTACAATTAGCGAACTGCTATCTTGAAATACAAGATTATCAAAATGCTCAAAAATATTTAAACAAAGTCCTATCGGAAGTTGACAACTTTCCATCACACAAACGCTGGAAAGCTGAAATGCATAATGCGCTTGGAAGAGTCAGTTTTGAACTCAATGGGGACTTACCAACTGCAAAAAAACAATTCGAGCAAGCACTAGCACAATTTGATTATTTTGGTGATCGCTTAAATTATGCCAGGATTAGCCACAATCTAGGGGAAGTTCATATGAAAATTGGCGAGCTTGCTAACACAGGCAAATATCTGACTCTTTCAGAGACAACCTTGATGCAAATCGGTGGTCTGAAAGACATTTCAGCAGTACAGATCTCACTAAGTGTATTCTATTTTATTCAAGGAAAATGGGAGGACTGCGAAGCAAAATGCCGTCAAGTCAATTTTGAGCAGCTTGAGGCTTACGGTTACTATTCACATTTAGCCATAGCCTTAAATAATTTAGGCAACGCACTATCTAAGCAGCAAAAATGGGGTGAAGCTGAATCATATCTAAAGCAAAGTATCAAATTGTGGGAACTTCAAGATAACAAATTGGAACTTTCCAATACTTTAGGCTCTTTAAGTGAAGTTTATTTAGGACAAAATCAGTTACAGCTTGCAGAGTTGTATGTTCATAAGGCAATCGAATCCATTAATGGGATGAAACCTACCCTTAAAGCTCGAAATTGGTTAGAAGAGCTCAACAAATTGCGAGACCGTATTCAAATAGATAAGGAGCAACAGCAGGCCTTACTGTCGCCCCTACTATCTTAGTATTCTATCCGCCAGACGAAGTTCCTGAGCAAATTGATGAGCAACCTGCTTCGGCCGTTCCGACCGTGTCACCTGCGACGAAGCCGAAGGCGAGCGTTAGAGCAAGAACCCAGAATGCGATGCGTTGTTTCCATTTGTTCGTTTTAATCGTTGAAGACATGAGGTTTTCCTTTTGGGTATTGGGAAAAACCGTTAAGGGCGCGCCTTTCGTCCTATAGGAACTCAACGAATTTTCGAATCTATCCACGTCGGCTAGCTAGCCCGTCGTGTTTGTTGAGAACAGATTAGCAAGAAAAAAGAGCAAATATAAGGAGGGCTTGCTTACATTTTTGATTTATAAAAACGCAAACGCTTGTATAGCGATTATGTCCTGATTCCCCAGAGGTCAGGACACACGACACTTGGCAAATGTTTGCACTTTTCCCATCAATTCCGCAAAATGTAAGAACCGCTTACGTTTCAAACTATGACTACCTTTGGTAAAGTATTGCGACGCGCTCGCAACGCCAGTAAACACCCCGAAACCAACAAACGACTCACGCAGGAGCGGATGGCGGAGTTACTAGGAGAGGTGACGGGGTTACACCACGAACGAGAATCAATCAGCCAATGGGAACGTGATGTTCACCGCATTCACAACGCCGACCGGCAACTATTGGTTAGCATCATTCGAGTCCTGCATGATTGTGGTGGAATAACCTCTTTGGAAGAGGCAAATGCCCTGCTGTCTGCGGGCGTTTACATGGCGCTAGATGAGCAAGAGTTGCGAAATGTAAATCCAGAGTGGAAAATGCCTACAGTGAATAATTTTTTGTTTCCTGCGCAGAATCAGCAGAAAGCGGAATTGCCAGCAATTCGTCAGCCGTTTGCTGACCCTGCCAACTTTGTCGCAAAACTGGGAGCGGCATTTGCGGCTGAAAATCAACCTGCCGTCATTTGCCTTATCGGGGTCGCGGGCTGCGGAAAAAGCGTTTTATCGGTCGCGGTTGCACACCATGTCATTGACCTCGAGCGATTTGAGCAGGTAATAAGGGTCGTACTTAATCCAACAGATACTGAACCGATTGCGGCATTGATTGAGTTGCTTGCGCGCCGCATCGCACCTCACGACACAAGCAGCTTACGGAATCAAGCTGCAATCGTGCAAAAGCATCTGCGGCAGCACGCACTATGCGTCATTATCGACGGTTTAGAAGTTGTTTCAGATGCATTGTGTGAGCAACTGCTAGGCTGGGCAAGGCCAAGCTGTTTTCTGGTGACAGGGCGGATTCGGCCGAAAGCCGCCACCATTCCTATCGAAGAAATACCAACTTGGGATATGGACGCCGCCACACAGTTTGTGCGCACTGTCATGCAGCAACGTCAAATCAAAGCGTCGACAGTTGATGAACACTTACTGCGTCAACTGTGTGAAACAGTTGGTAACAATCCCAAAGCATTACTAATGATCCCCGAACTGGCAAGGCGGCGTGCGCCAGCCCAGTTGCTGGTTGCACTCCAAAAAAGCGCCAAACTGCGCAGCCTGCAAACAGATATGATGGGCAGCGCGTGGGAGACGCTTGACGAATCGGCACGCACACTGCTGATAACGTTGAGTTTCGTCACAGAATTAGGCAGCAGCTATGAAATGCTGGAGCAAGTCAGCGGTTTAGTTGACTTCCCTGAGGCATTAGAGGCAGTAGAGCAATATGCGTTTGTGACGATGCATGCGAAAAAGGTTGGCTGGTATCACACGCAGCGACTTGTCGCCGATTATGTGATTGGGTTGAAAGAGCCACAGGCAGTGACAGTTGGCGTCGCGATGTTACGCTATTGGCGTGGGCGCTTAGCCCATCACCCACCTCAGGATTGGCATCTGCTAACTCATGATCAGCCCAATGTATTTCATGCAGTACGGGTGGCATTACGAATTGCAGATGATCCAAGGCTGCACGAGCCGCTGATAGAATTATTGCCAATCCTGTTCACGTTCGCTAAGCGGCGTGGCTACACACGCGAGCTGCAGCCTCTCTTAGAGCAGGCGGCAAAGTTGCCGCTGGCGCTGCCTGCACGCGGGCATTTACAGCTTTTGTGGGGTGCCGTGCAAAGCCGAAATTATGCATGGCTACCTGCGATTGAGACGCTTAAAGTTGGATTGGTGCTGGCTGTGGAAGCTGAGGATGTTGCGCGGGAAGCGCTGGCACAGTGGGAGTTGGCGAGTGCGTATAAGGGGTTGAGAGAGTGGACTTCGGCCGAAAATCATGCCAAAATCGCCTTAGCCCTCTATCAACAACTAGATGATCAGCAGGGCATCGGCCGAACGCTCAACTTACTCGGACTCATTCAGCATGAGCAAAGAGCCTATGATGCAGCTGCTCCGCTCCTCAAAAATGCAATAGACAAGCTAGAAAAATCCGAACGTGCCAACGCACTAAACAGCTATGCAGGCGTATTGCAACAAAAAGGTCACTATCGTGATGCCCAATCAGCATATGCCGAAGCAAAGCAACTGTACAAGCAATTTGGCACGCTGCAAGACGAAACAAAAGTCGCAGTTGCCGAAGCGATATTGATCGGTCGCCAAGGCGACCTTACACTTGCCGAATCGCTTTTTGCTCAAATTGACGTCAAGACGATTTCAAGCGTCCGCCTACAAGGATTTTTCTGGTCAAATCGAGCCCAGATTGCAAAGCGACAGGAACGCTGGCAAGACGCCCACACATACTGGCAGCAGGGTATGGCAGCATGGGCAACAATTGGGGACAAGAGCAGGATTGCGCAGAATAGGAAATGGATCGCGCAGATGTTCGCAGAGCACCCTCATATCAAATTCTCGTGAACCCCGCTATGATAGGAGCACAGTAGATTGTTGAAGCAGTCACGGTACCTGGGAAGTACCATAGGTGACTGAGGGTATTGATTATAATGGGTCGGTTTGTAAACCGACCCATTTTTAGAGGGTTCTACCCCCAACGTAGAACCCTCTTTTGCTGTTTCACCATCACTTTATCAGCTATCTCCATTATCTCAATTTTCATCCGTTGTGGGAGGATCCCAACCGTCATCGCCTTCTGGCTCGTTGGCGCAGCAAACTTTCCATATCGTTGGAATGATCAAACCGTGACACAATCTTCTCCGACTCATTAGAGTAACCTCCTGTGCTGGCATGGATCACAGTAGGCGAGCATCGCATTATTTCGGCCGATTGCGGTCGAGCCGAACTGCACGCATCTCGCTTCCTTTGAACCTATCTATTGAGCATGGTAAGCATGCAGCCGCCGCGGCATATCCATCTGCTAAAAGTTTGGCACCGTCACCAAGGGTTTAACAAACGAATTGTCGCAACAACAGCCGCTTACACAACATCTAAATCTGTAAAGTCCTTTCTTCTTACTTTGTCGATGCACATATAGGATAGCGGGACTATTAGTTAGTTGCGGTGACAATAAAACGACAGTTTGAATTATTGTTATGTGACAGAAAAATAACGCTTGTCACATCGTAGAACTCCCAAAAATAACAGTCTCATACAGTCCGGTTGTTACATAGTTGGCACGAAAGCACCGTTCTTTTTGTCGTAAACTACTATTGTGAAGCGAGCCTGGAGGAAACGTGATGATTGATGCAAACCACATAGCTGACAAGCTACATGTTCTGTTAATCGACGAAAGTAAATCAACATCCCAATTGTGCAACCTGCTGAACGAGCAAGGTTATTGCGCCAGACAAGTGAAGTCGTTGGATGCGCTAGGCGAGCATCTAGACAGTTTCCCTGAATACAACGTCATTTTAGTTGAACGTGATTTGCCAAAAGTTCAAGGTGACCAGCCGCGACCAATCGGGTTTGAGCTGTTTAAGCAACTCAAAAAACGTTATGCAGATGCACAAGTCCGGCTATATACAAGCGGCGATGAGGCTATCTTTCGCCAAGAATCTGGCACAATTTCTGAGTGGATTGACCGTTCGCGCAACCTTGTAGAGATCGCCAACGACGTCTCGATGGCCGGTGTGCGGGCAATGCGCGATAAGCTAAAAAGCAGCCAGACCTTAGCACGCCATATTAACTCAATTGCTCACTCACTTATTAACGGATCGAATGAGTCAGAGGTATACCGGCTAATTGTTAACGGCGTGGCCGCGACAGGGTTTGATCGTGTCCGCTTAGCGATTAGAACGTTTCAAAGCGGCCGCTTCAAAATTGTTGCCCATTTTGGGCATAAATCAGATGCTGCCGTACAAGGTTTAGATTGGGTAAATGGCGTTTCGGATTTTGATCTAGCTGATCCAAAACCAAAGCTTATTCCACACTCCGATGTTGTGACAGAGCGCTTCTTCAAGGTTCAGTCTGTGCCCATTATGCCGTTACAGCGCATAGAGTTACCGTTGGTCGTTGATGGACAGCTATTAGGCATTATTTCGGCCGATACGATGCTATCGAAACGACAAATTTTACAGGAAGAGCTTGAGCCGCTCATGGGCATTGCTGCACAAGCCGCAGTTGCGCTCAGCAAACTTAAGCTGCACCGTAGCGAAGCTGAACATGCGCTGATGCAAAAAACGGTCGTTGATATTTCGCTTGAGATAGGGCGACTCGAAACCTCAGATCAAATCTATCATGCAGTAAGTAAAAACCTCGTTGATCTCTTTCCCTCGGCCGATCACTCAGGTCTTGTTATTTTTGACCCCGACCATGGTTTTGGCACCGTTGTTGCCGAATATCCTGAGCGGAATATGCTCGGCACACGAATTCCGCTAAAGGGCAATCAATTTGAAGAAATACTGCTCAATGGCGCACCCTACATTGAGGCTTATGACGTGGCGGCCGATACACGAACGGGAGAGGTGGGGGCAATTCTTGACACGCTGAATATCCAATCGGTATTAATTGTCCCAATTCGTCACGAAGGCCATCTACTTGGCTCCCTCAGCCTTGATGCGATTTACCAGCAGCATCAATTCAATGACCACGAAATTGAATTACTACAAATTTTTGCAGCCTCCGTAGGGGCTGCTTTATCGAACGCAGAACGTTTAGAAAAACTGTCGCTCTTGAGCCAAGCGGCAACAGCAATTGGTGCGAAAATTGAGCGCAAAGCACACCTAGAAGAAATTGTTGCATTGGCAATCAAACTGCTAAAAGCGCGCAGTGGCGGCATTGCGCTCATCGACCGTGACCGCCAAGGTCTAAAAATTATTATTGATAGCCAGCGCATGCTAAAACATGATGCGTTTCTGCCATATGGTGAGGGAATGGCAGGATATTTGATCGAACATAAATTCCCGCATTTGATAACAGAGGATTACAGTCAAGAACCATATCGCGCCGAGATATTTCAAGAGAGCCAACCATTTGGTGCAATGATTCAAGTACCACTCTACTGGGGGGATGATGCCATTGGCGTGCTATATGTCGATGATAAAGCGGGGCGACGTTTCCACAGGCGTGACGTAGACGATTTGCAGTTATTTGCATCATATGTCACCAATATCATAAACCTCACCAATCTGCTTGAACATCGAGAACAGCTCATCAATGTGCTTGCTGCGTTGCATGAAATTGGCGATTCAATTGAGGCGGCTGATAGCATTGAACGCATTCTGCACTATGCATTGTTTGGCGTAACAAGTACATACGCCCTCAACTTTGATCAAGCCAGCATCTTCCTATTCAAAGATCCAATTATCTTAGATTGTCTCGAAGGGCGTGCAGCCTACGGGCATTTAGCCGCACACGATCACGCAGCAGAAGCTGTCAAACTTATGGAAGCGGGTATCGTCACGCCAAACACACATATGGTGCATTATGAGGCGAATGGCTTCCCGGCCAACGATTTAGATGCTCAGGTGCGTGGAACGCAGGTTAACTTGCTAAGCGATAATGGGGGAAGATTACGCGAGTGGATAACCACCGTCTCTAAACAGGCTAATTCACACGTCATCGTTCAGCCAGACATCAATCTCTTACCACAGCCGCTACAAATGCTCGTTGCTGAAGATGCCCCATTTGCATTGGTTGCACTCCTGTCAAAGAAGAAGCGAATTGGCCTGTTGCTCGTACAAAATCCACATTCAAAGCGCGCGATTGAACTACATCACAAGCTAGCACTACGCACATTCGCAACAAGCACAGCCGTAGCTATCGATAAAGTGAGGCTGATAAACCAAGCAATGCAAGATGCAACGCGCCTCAGCAGTCTATATGAGCTAGGCAATACGCGCTTTGGTAAGCGAGGCGATCGTGAACAGACGATGCGTAATATTGTCTCAACGTTGATGCGGGCGGCTGGTTCTGATGGAGCAACTTTTATTCGTATCGACCCAGACACCAGTGAGGTGACAAATGTTGTCGCGGTTGGTTTATACGAAGAGATCAAGTTTACTTTGGGGGAGGTTCGGCCGAAAGGGCAATCGATGGCCGTCATCAAGTCTGGCAATGCGTTCTTTGTTGAAAACACGGCACGTACGCAAGTTGAATTGAATAAATCTGTCAAGCAATGCAACTATGGGGCCGTTGTCTGTTTGCCCGCCTATGCTATCGATGAAGCACTGGGGGTCATCTGGCTAGGCTATCGTGAACCACAACAGCTGAACCGCGAAATGCTCAATGCATGGCAGCTATTTGTAAACCATGCAGCCTTAACATATCGGCTCGCCAGCGACAAACAACGCTTAGACGCAGAGCGCAACATGACACAGCAAGCGACAGAAATGGTTGCCTTACGAGCAGGGCGCGAAATGTATGAGCGCATTGTGCGTGGAATCCGTGGACTTTTGCAGGCGGCTGGTGTGCGCCTTTATCTATTTGATGATCGACGCAAGACAATCATCACAAAGTTTGAAAGCACGCAAAAGGGAGAATGCCTTGAACGCTCAATCGATACCGATGAGCATCAGCAGGCAACCCGTTTGTTGACACAGCCGCCAGCCACCTATTTTATAACGAAGGCAACTGTGGACATCAAAGCGCATAGGGCATTGATTTCATCCTCATCGAGCGGCTCTGCATTTATTGCGCCGCTACAGCTTGAAGGCGAAAAATTTGGCATTTTGTCTGTTGCGTACCAGACAGCGCAACATTTTTCAAAATCACAAAAAGCTTCACTTAACCGCCTCCAAACATTTTGCGCCGTCACGTTGCACAATCACGGGCGCTTGACAAAAGAAGACCATCAAGTTGTTCGCCTAAACACGCTCAACAAAATAAGTCGCTTGAAAAATTCAGTGCAATCATTGCCAGAGCTGTTTGACCTCATCACATGCACTATTTTCGAGGCATTTGAGAAACAAAATCGACAAATCCTGTTTTGTGATTTGCGGCTGCGTGATGCCAATGAGCTTACGGTGCAGGCAGTGTATCCTGATAAAGAAACATTTAAGCGGCTTAAAGACGGACGGCGCGGCACCAATTTGAATGGCAGCCAAACAGAGTTAGGAATTACAGGCAAGGCATTTTTAGATGGCAAAACAATTTATGCCTCTGATGTCACAAAGAACAGTAACTATGTTATGGCGTCCGATCAGGTCCGTGCTGAATTGGCTGTCCCAATTCGACTACGCAGACACGTGATCGGCGTGCTAAACGTAGAGCATACTGAGATCGATCCGTTCACGTCTGACGATATTGAGATGTTAGAGGCGATTGCCTCACAAATTGCATCTGTGCTGATGCGCATGCGTCAACAGGCTCAGCGCGAAGCGTTCCATCAGGTAAGTCGTGAAATATCACACGCCGTTACTAAACCGCGCGAGACACCTGACTTACTACAAAGCATTATCGAGGTCATGAAGCCTGTTAAAGGTACAAAAATAAATTTAGTCACGCTGCATGACGTCAACGCAAGCGTCATTGACTTAAAATATTTATACCCACAATGTTGGGTCGATACCCTTGGTTTTGACAATGTGGGGAAGCGGTTCCTGTTAAGCAGTATGCCAAATGCGCGTATTGGCGTGACTGGACGCTGTGCTAAAACGGGTGAATCACAAATCGTAAACGACGTGCTGGATGACCCAGATTATATTGCGTTGAACCCTGAAACTCGGTCTGAAATGGCTGTACCGATGCGCTATCGGGGTGATCTAATTGCAGTACTGGCTGTGCAAAGTGAACAGATAAATGCATTTGCACGCGAAGATCGTGAGGTGCTAGAAACATTCGCTGAATTAGCCGTCATCGCTTGGCAAAACACAGAACAATATCGTGAGCTAACGAATACGCAGCGGCGGGTTGAAGGGGCAACGGCCTTAGCGCTTCTAAATATGATTAGCGGCGTTTACCAACATATCAACAAAACACGAGCGATTACGGTGCGCGATCGTTTGGAGTTGTTGACGCAAGATTATCAGAGTGGAGATGGCAACTTAGACGATCATATCGCGGTGATGCGTGAAACGGTTCAGCGTATCATTAGCCAGCCGCTGACATCCAACGTGACCGATGCAGATTCGGCCGAATTACATCAACTAAGCACCTTGCTCAAAAATTACTTTGGCGCACCCGAGACACCCAAAGAACTCGGCAAAGTTCAATCCAGATTAACCTGTGCAGATGACAGCAACTTGTTTGTACGTGGCCACAGCGAATGGTTCCTCCAACTTTTTGAACTGATTGCCCGCAACTGCAAGCATGCGCTTGAAAAAACAACCCCCAATCCACAGCTCCACGTTAATCTGCAAATCAATGCTGATCAACAGCAATTCGAGCTCACCTTTCACGACAATGGCCCTGGGTTTCCTGAAACTGTCTTACAGCAAATCTTGGTGACGCCCATCACAAAACGTGCAGGTGAAAACGGCTCAGGGGTCGGGCTACTCATGGTGAAGCTCGTTGTTGAGTGTTATGGTGGATCAATCCAAGCATATAACTCAGACGACGGTGGAGCGCTCATCAAGATTCAATTGCCAACCGAACCAAACCTATCGCCTTAGCAAAAACAAACAACCCGTACCGAATCAATATTCGGGTTGTTTATGATCCCACTCTCCCTCAAGCTGGCGAGGCTACACAAGGAAAACAACCATGTTATGTGACGCAGTACCGATCCTAACAATCGATCAAACAACAGATTTCTTCATTGTATTGGACGATGAACTTGTACACAGACAAACACTTAATTTAGCCAACAAAACAGGTTCCTACCTCAGGAGCTGTCGATCAACAATCGACACAACACGTGAATATTTACACGACCGCGCAGCATCTTCTGGAGGTGAATCATGACCCATCAGAATAACAAAGGTAATGTGCTGTTCATTGATGACGATGTCCCATTTTTGAAAACTCGCGCGCTCTTTTTAGAGAGGGCTGGATTTACCGTCTTTCAAGCCGAGACAATTACAAAAGCTAAGCGACTGCTTGACCAGCATTGGATTCATCTACTAATAATCGACGTTCGGCTTGAAGACTCAAATGATATTCGCGATAAAAGTGGGATCGAATTTGCAAAATGGGAATCGATACGCGCCATTCCAAAAATCATCATTACGGCCTACCCCTCATATGACGCATCACGCGAGACAATGAGCCCGCTGGATGATGAGCCACTTGCTGTTGCCTATTTGGATAAGGAGGAACCCGCCGCTGAGATGGTGCGGCTTGCTAACCGCGCGATCGAACGCCAGCAAGCACAATATGGGTCAGCCGTTCTGAACTGGCATGGCACATCGGCGATTCAACTCGCTGACAACCTTGCCCAAGATGACTCAGACGAATATTTAGCCGAACGTGCGCATGAGTTAGAGATGGCAATCAAAGCAACATTCCACTTAGGCTATTCACAAATCAATCTTATGCCGCTTTTGATTGAGCATGCAAACACCGAACATTTAATCGTGCATGCAGTACCTGAGCACGCGCGTCCTAGATTGTTCTTGGTGTATGTTTCGGCCGATGCCAAAGCAATCCATCACATAGCAGCTCAGCACGACATTGTGTTCCCAGGGGTGCCAGTTGCCAGCACCGCCTTCACAACACGCTATGCTGTCTTCTCGCGCCCCGTCCCAGGATTCAACAACGACCTCACGATGCAAACTTTTAGCGATGTCGTTAACTTCTACGCGACCGAATTCGTGTGCCAAGCACTGCGCAGCACATTGCATGAACAACTTTTTCGGCTCCACGGGCAAATTGTTCAGCACGAAATTAGGCTAAGCCAATCGTTTAACCTCGGCACATTTACAGAATTTCAGCAACGTCTCCAAGCCTTAAGCAAGCGGGCGCAGTTGTTTGGGCTCACAAAAATAGCCAGCTTCACGCCATTACTAAACGAGGATCGTTGGAATCGCTGGGTTCATGATGAGCCCAGACAACTGCCTGTTGGCATACTACATAATAATCTACAGGGTAACACGATTGTCTACAATGCAGAGCATAGAGGGTGGCTCATTGACTTTTCTCGTGTGGCGGTCACCCAACCGCTAATACTAGACTATATTCGGCTCAGCGTTCGGCTGCGCCACGAATGGAGTACTGCATTTCATTCAGATGCGTGGGAGGTATTTGAGCAGAGCTTAGTGGATGAAGATCAGATAGATGATCCAATGTTCGTTCAACGATTTACAAAACAAGCAGCTGTACTGCAAACGATTTTAGATGTCGCACTGCAAGAAACAGGCTGTAGTGTGGAGCTATTCCAACAAGCAATTATCTGGTCGTTCATTGAATCTATCCAACGATTTGATGCAACACAGTCGTATGGGCTAGACGAAATCAAGCAATTTGCACACGCAGCTATTTCTCTTACGCTACACGGACAAAATCTCCAGAATCAACAGCAGAAACCAAGCTTGCTAATCGACTTTGACGAAGCACAAAGTCGATTAATATTTGCCGATGTGGTCACTGAATTAACGCCCAGTGAATGTGAACTGTTCGCCTACTTTTATGAGCGGCGCAACGAAACATTAGCCCGCATCGAGATTGCAAAAGAAGTCTACAACGCTAAATTTGAAGACACGGATATGGATGATGCGAAATTAATCGAGTATCAACGAATCAACACGATGGTTGGTCGCCTGCGCACAAAAATTGCCTCAAACCCAAATGCGCCAAATGAGTTGATCAAAACAGTCCGCAACAAAGGGTATGTCTTAAATTGGGACGGCAATTGAATATCATAAACTACCACTGGCACAAACGCTCACTTCCCTGTAAAACGGTAACATGAAGATTTACAGAGCTACCCTAGATCAGCTGGACGACATTGCGATCCTATTCGACAAGTATCGTCAATTCTATAGCCAAGAACCGGACTTAAGCGGTTGCCACGACTATATCCAACAGCGTATGGCAAATGGTGAGTCGGTTATTTTCGCGGCTGAAAACCACCAAGGCCAAATCGTTGGCTTCACCCAGCTATATCACACATTCTGCTCTGTCGCGCGTGCACCTATCATTCAACTCTACGATCTGTTTGTCGATCCCCCAGCACGTCGCACCGGCGTTGGTCGCGCACTCATGAATCGTGCCACGGAATACGCAAAGGAAAGTGGCGCAGTACGTCTCCAACTTGAAACGGGCATCGAAAACACACAAGCGCAAGCACTGTACGAATCCCTCGGTTATGTGCGCGATGTCCATTTCCATGCATACCAACTTCGCATCTAAATTGCCCAATTTTTGATTTTTGCAAGTTGCCTGTCGATCTGAGCGATCAGAGTGCGTTGCTTTAGTAGAGCAGTCGAAATAAGTCGACTCAATAACAAAAGGAACGAATTATGACAACTCAGAATCAATCAAACGGCAAAGTATCCATGCTCCGCGAACAGTTTAGCGGCGCCTCACACAACTTCCTCACCATGCTGGACGGCATCACTGACGAAGCCCTGCACGCGCAGCCCGGCGGTACCGCCAACTCAATCGCCGCCATCGTCGGCCACGTCGTGACTGCCGTAGACCGCATCACTAACGGCATGCTCAAGCAGTCCGCCCCACTCGGCGTCATGCAGCCAACTGGCCTCAGCGAGGAAGCACCATCTGGTGCAGACATGTACAACTGGTATGATTGGGGAACCCGTGTACGTGTCGATTTGCCTGTGACAACCGGGTTTGCGAAGGCAGTCTTCGCCAACGTCGATGCCTACTTAGAGCCGATGACGGACAGCGACCTTGATGCAGAGCTTCAAACTCAGGTGGGGCCACAATCGTTGTTCTGGATGCTGAACAACGTCGTGCTGTCAAACATCACCCAGCACACGGGTGAAATCTCAGCGCTCAAAGGGCTGCAAGGCTTGAAAGGGTATTCAGTTTAATTCAACTTCTCCACACAATGCGTGGGGTCAGCATGGCGACGGTCATGCTGACCAGCAGGAGGATTAAGAGGTTGAGGGTGTGGGGAGTTTCGGCCGAAACTCCTCCCTCCTTCAACTCCACACTCGTCGGCACACTCTGCGCCATCCGCGTATATCCCGCACTATCATCCATCGACAACGTCACCGGCTCAATCCCCTCGCCCGACACCGTCAACCAGCTTTTATCCGCGCCCCAAGTCGTCGTTGGCAGTGCCATCCCCGTCTCGTGCGGCCACAACAAAATCTTGAGCTTCGGCTCAACTGCAGTCACCCCAATCCGAAAACGCCGCGCCGACATGCCCGTCAGCGAGGTCGTGTACGCCTGATTGTTAAACGACACGCCACCAGAGGTCGCTTCCGCTTGCAGCACCCGCACTAACAATTGTTGGCTCTCACCCGGTCGCTTCAAGATCACATCATTGCCGTTCACCGCCGTCTGGTTCACATCAAACGGCAACTGCAACAGCGACTCATACAAATGGCTCGCGTCATCCTGCCGAATATCGTCTGCAATAATCACAAACGGGTATTCAGTGCGCACATAGGCAACCGACCGATACGCTTTTTGCACCGGCAAATTCGGCCGACGCCACATCCACATCCCCTTGTAACCCATATTGACATCGTCATCCAACGAATCACCCAGCCAATCTGGCACTTCGCCCGCTGGATAAAAACTGCTCGGATCAATCGTCTCACGTTCCCAGTTTGGATCGCTGCTGTCTGGCTGCGGGTTCGCCGTCGAGCTAAACGTCCACGGCTGATTCCACTGCCAATCGTACGCATACTTCAAATCGGCCGCCGCACGCATCACCAGCCCATCGTCCACAGGCGCGTCAACCATCTTCACGCTCGGCGCTTTGTACGCCTGCCCGACACCATCAATATGCATTGTGCTGCTTTCATCACTGTAGCGCACATCGCGAAAATTCAGATGAATCACCCACTGGCGACCGACGCCATTCAGCGAAAAATGCCCACGCCCCGACTTATCATGCCCAATAATAAATGCATCAGGCCGCGCATCAAACGCAAATTGCGTGCCGTCTACGAGTTGATTCTCTCGGCTCACCACCTTGCCCCGACGTGGAAAATATTGCGTCAGATTCAGCCCGTTCAAACCAGTCGCCGCACGATTTTGATCATAATCTGACCCAAAAAACGCATAATCAATCGTCGACTGCGACTTGACCGTGCGCTGATAGTTGTCACCCACACGCCAGTGGTAGAGGTAATCAATTGCTGCATCGTCAGGGAAAACATGCTTCCAAACAATATGAAACGTTGGATAGGTTGGATTGGGATTTTCACCAGACGGCGAGCTTGGGCCGAACGCATAGTTACCCCCCGACTCGCCGCCAATGAATGAGCCATTGTCAACTGTCTCAATATCATGCGCCAGCGCAAAACCGATGTTGTAGAGCGCGTCTCGCCGATCGACAAACATATTGTCGCCCGCATACGCCATCGCGATTAGCGCTCGCGATCCTTCGCGCAAACCCAAGTCGGGGCCATAGCTGTCTTCAATTGGATAGCCCGATGGATTAAAACCGACAATCAAATAGTCCTTGATGACCTTCACCAAGGTGTCCCATTCGCTCTGCTCCCAGCCTGTTTCGCCATAATAGGCAGCAAGTATCACCAACTGCTCACCCTGATAGCCGTAGTGATTCGACACCGCATTGCCGTCCATACCAAGGGCGCTCGTGTCGTCGCCGCCGTGGACATTCCAGCCATTGGTCGCCAGCGCCAGCGCATTGCGCACCGTGTCGCGCTGCGCCGTCGTCATGTCGTTGTAGAGCATGTCGTAGGCCAACGCCAGACCGACGCCGCCGTTTTGGCGAATGTGACCGAGCTTAAACGAATAGTCAGCCTGCTTACTCCAGTGCGCTTTTATCGCCGCTTCTGTATCCGCATCCAAGCCGCTGTAATCGTCATCAACATAACGCTGATGTACGTTGTCCGCCAAAACAGAAAAGTTCACGACCGCCGCCAACGCCGTCTCTTTGGCAGTTGCCACATAGCTCGCTTCATCTGATGTGAACAGCACGCCCCATAGCGCCATCACCGCCATATCTTGTGAATCAAATTCGCCATAGGCAAAAAAACCGTCGTCAAGCTGTTGGTCGGTGATGTTGTCAGGATCAAGCGTCATCGCGGCCAGTCCACCAACAACACGACTTGTCGAAAGCTGATTGGTGACACGTGCTTTGAGCCACGCGCCAATATTTGCGCCAAAGCCAGCAGAGGTGAGTCGAGCTTCGATGGCGGGCAGTTCGGCCGAAGTGGCAAACACCCTCGGATGCACATAAGCCGCCTGCACCGCAGGAAACACCTTATCGGCCGATGGCGCGCGTCCCTCATCCGCCGCCAAAACGGTCGAAACGCCCACACAGGCCACCAGCAACAAGGCGACGAAAATAGCAGTTCGGTTCATCAGGTACTTCATATGATTTGGACTCCCAAGAATCGACTGCAAGGGTATCAGAGGTGGGCGCAAAGCACAGTCTATTTACGAACAAAAAAACGTTGTCTCATTACAAGACAACGCTTCTTTGAAAGTCATGTTACCAAAAGGCAGGTTATGCCTTCATACGTTCCTGTGATTTATCCCAAAGCGGTTCGGCCGAAACTACCCCAGCAAATCGCTTCGTAAAGTACTCAACCTCAACCGCCGTGCCAGGCTTCGCGTACTCCTTATACAGATAAGCAAATGCCACATGCTTGCCAACCGAATAGCCAAAGTTAGCCGTCGTGATATGCCCGATCACTTTGCCATCTGCATAGACAGGCTCATAGCCAAACACGCTGCCGGTCGGGTCGTCAATCGTGATGCAGCACAGCTTCTTCTTCGTTTTGCCA
>JACLAD010008407.1_pt1 | contig 18384 bp, 20 predicted proteins | sample 8027901 | NCBI WGS metagenome assembly JACLAD01 (sample SAMN15725071, study PRJNA655200) | protist metagenome | isolation source: fluorescence activated cell sorting (FACS) single amplified genomes of... | place: Spain: Blaines Bay Microbial Observatory, Mediterranean Sea | collected 2016-07-05 | reverse complement strand
CCTTGAAGTCGTCGCGCTCGCGCTGGACCTCTTCCTCGGTGACGACACCTTCTTCGATCAGGCGCTGCGCGTAGAGCACCGGGGAGCTCTCGCGCGCCTTGATGCGCTTGTACATCAGGGGCTGGGTGAAGCTCGGCTCGTCGCCCTCATTGTGGCCGTAACGGCGGTAGCACCACATGTCGAGAACGACGTCGTGGCCGAATTCCTGCCGGAATTCGGTGGCGACCTTGGCCGCGAAGACCACGGCCTCGGGGTCGTCGCCATTGACGTGGAAGATCGGCGCCTCGACCATCTTGGCGACATCGGAGGGGTACGGAGAGCTGCGCGCGAAGCGCGGGCTCGTCGTGAAACCGATCTGGTTGTTGACGATGAAATGGATCGTGCCGCCGGTGCGGTAGCCGCGCAGTCCGGTGAAGCCGAAGCATTCCGCGACCACGCCCTGCCCCGCGAAGGCCGCATCGCCATGCAGCAGAAGCGGCAGGACATGGGTGCGCGCCTGCGTCAGCTTGGTGCGCGGCGGATTCATGTCCTGCTTGGCGCGCGACTTGCCCAGCACCACCGGATCGACCGCTTCGAGATGGCTGGGGTTCGCGGCGAGCGACAGGTGAACCTTATTGCCGTCGAACTCACGGTCCGAGGAGGCGCCGAGATGGTATTTCACGTCACCCGAACCGCCGACATCCGAAGGGATGGCCGCGCCGCCCTGGAACTCGTGGAAAATCTGGTGATAGGGCTTGCCCATTACCGCGGCGAGAACGTTCAGGCGCCCCCGGTGGGGCATGCCGACTGTGATCTCCTCGACGCCGAGCGCGCCGCCGCGCTTGATGATCTGCTCGAGCGCGGGAACCATGGCCTCGCCGCCATCGATCCCGAAGCGCTTCGTGCCCTGATATTTGACATGCAGGAAATTCTCGAAGCCTTCCGCTTCGATCAGCTTGGACAGGATCGCCCGCTTGCCTTCGGCGGTGAACTTGATCTCCTTGTCCATGCCCTCGATCCGCTGCTGAAGCCACTGCTTCTGCGTCGGATCGGTGATGTGCATGAACTCGATCGCGAAGGTGCCGCAATAGGTGCGGCGAAGGATCTCCATGATCGTGTGCAGATTCGCCGTTTCGAGGCCCAGCACCTGATCGATGAAGATTTCGCGGCCCCAGTCCTCCTCGGCGAAGCCGTAGGTCTGCGGGTCGAGTTCGGGATGGACCTCGAGCGTGCGCATCTCCAGCGGATCGAGGTCCGCGATGAGGTGGCCGCGGATGCGGTAGGCCCGGATGAGCATCAGCGCCCGGACCGAATCGGACACGGCGGCGCGCACATCCGCGGGCGCGAGCTCGGGCGAGCGCTTCTCGATCTTGCGCTCGAAGGCTCCTTCGAGCGCGGACCAGTCGCCCGACAGCGCGGCCGTCAGCTCATCGCCCGATCGCGTGGGCCAGTCGCTGCGCGACCAGGAGGGGCCGTTCGCGTTCTCGCTCGCGCCGTCGCTGCCGAGGCCGTCGAAATAGGCGCGCAGCTCGGGATCGACGCTGGCGGGATTCTTCGCATAGCGGGCGTGTTGCTCGGCGAGGTAGCCGGCATTCGCGCCGCTCAGGAAGGAAGTGGAGGCGACGGCCTCCCGCGTGTTGAAGTCGTCGCCTTGTGAGCCGTCATGGGCCATGGGACGCTGGGCCTCGCAGATCGGGCCGGGCACCCGCCCGGCCTCAGGACGTGAAGGAGGCGGGCATACCCGCCTCGGTTGACACTGTACTTAACGGGCCGCGGCCCGCGCGCAACAGCTAGTCCTCGCCTACGGCGTTAGCCTTTCAGAACTTCTACCAGCGTGGTGCCGAGCGCGGCGGGCGTCGGGCTGACCGCGATGCCGGCCTTGCGCATGGCTTCGATCTTGGCTTCCGCCGTATCGTCGCCGCCCGAGACGATGGCGCCCGCATGGCCCATGCGGCGGCCCGGAGGCGCCGTGACGCCCGCGATGAAGCCGACAGTGGGCTTCTTGACCGAATTCTCGGCCAGGAACTGCGCCGCCTCGGCCTCGGCGGAGCCGCCGATCTCGCCGATCATGATGATGCTTTCGGTCTCGTCGTCCTTGAGGAACATCTCGAGCACGTCGATGAAGTCCATGCCCTTCACCGGGTCGCCGCCGATGCCGACGCAGGTCGACTGCCCGAGACCCGCATTGGTCGTCTGGTGCACCGCCTCATAGGTCAGCGTGCCCGATCGCGACACGATGCCGACCGAGCCGCGGCGATGGATGTGCCCCGGCATGATGCCGATCTTGCACTCGTCCGGCGTGATGACGCCCGGGCAATTCGGGCCCACGAGGCGCGTCTTCGAACCTTTGAGCGCATCCTTCACCTTGACCATGTCGAGGACGGGGATGCCCTCGGTGATCACGATGACGAGAGGCATCTCGGCCTCGATGGCTTCGAGGATCGAGGCCGCCGCGAATTTCGGCGGCACGTAGACGACGGACGCGTCGGCGCCGGTCTGCTCGCGCGCGGTCTTCACGTCGTCATAGACCGGCAGGGTCGCGCCCTTGGCGGCCTCTCCGGCTTCCCAGGTCTGACCGCCTTTGCCGGGCACCACGCCGCCGACCATCTGCGTGCCGTAGGCGATGGCCTGCTCGGTATGGAAGGTGCCGGTCTTGCCGGTCAGGCCCTGGCACAGGACCTTCGTGTTCTTGTTCACCAGAATCGACATGGACGCTCCGCTTGCCTGACTGCCCGCCCGGGCAATGGTTCTGAAGGTTGCGGGGGGAGTAGCGAGCAGACCTGACCGAGACAAGGCGAACCACGCAACCGCACGCAGTTCGCTTGAGGGACGAAGATCGCTTCAGCGTGTTCGGATCGTCGGGAACGAGAAGGAGACGTCGCTCATGGACGCGTCGAAGAAGGATCTGTTCGAAAAACTGGCACGCGCGGGCTTCGCTGCGCGCGGCGTCACCTACTGCCTGATCGGCGGCCTCGCAGTGCTCGCGGCCTTCGGCTCGGGCGGGCAGACGACGGGCAGCACGGGCGCGCTGCGCACGCTGGCGGATAGCGGATGGGGGGTTTTCGCCCTCGTCCTGATCGGCATCGGCCTGTTCGGCTACGGCATCTGGCGGACGACCGCCGCCGCCCTCGACCTCGAAAATCAGGGCCACGACAAGGAAGGCACCGCCAAGCGGGTGGCGCATTTCTGCGCAGGGCTCACCTATTTCGCTCTCGCCGTGTACTGCTTCATGCTGATCTTCGGCGCTGCGGGGGGCGGCAGCGGCGGCGCCGATTCCCTGACCGCCAAGCTGATGCAGGCGCCCTTCGGCCGCATCCTCGTCGGCATTGCGGGCCTGATCGGCCTGGCCGCCGCCGCAGCGCAGGCCAAGAAGGCGATCAAGGAAGAATACAAGGCACGGACCCGGATCCCGGAGCACAGGGGCTGGGTGAACAAGGCGATCAAAGCGGGCATTCTCAGCCGCGCGGTGATCTTCGCCATCATCGGCGTCTTCCTGCTGGTCGCCGCCTTCACGGCGAACCCGGACAATGCCCGCGGCGTCGGCGGCGCGCTCGACTGGCTGCGCGGCCAGGCCTGGGGCTCGATCCTGCTCGGCCTGATCGGCCTTGGCCTCGTCGCCTTCGGCCTCTTCAGCATTCTTCAAGCCCGTTACCGCTTCATCCCCGACCCCGAGGGCGAAGCGAAGGGCAAGCTTCGCGGCGCCACCGCGTAACCCCGAAAGGAGCACGATATGGCAGACGAACAGCACGCCAAGGGCCAAGGCAAGAAGGTCCAGGGCTCGGTGAAGGAAACGGCCGGCAAGGTGACCGGCGATGAGAACCTCGAAGCCGAAGGCAAGGCCGACAAGAGTGAAGGCAGCTTGCGCAAGGCTGCCGGCAACGTGAAAGATGCCTTCAAGGGCAAGTAGCGCCCTCCCCGCCGCCTTCGACCTCAGCGCGAAGGCGGCGGATCTTTGCTCCAATAACGGCAGAATCCTGAGGAACATGGCAGTTTCACGCCGACGTGACGCAACCGCCCGCCTCTCCCGCCCGTCTGTTCCGTGTTAACCAAAACGCAAGAGAGGCGATCTGGGATGACTAAGAACAACAAAACGCTGACCATGCTGCTATCTGCCGGCGCCGCATTGGCTCTGGCAGCGGGAGGAGCGCAGGCCGCAACCACGACCTACCTCGTCGATTTCGAAGAACTGAACGACAGCGGCGTGGATGGCGCTGGCTCGCTGATCTACGATGACGAGGCCGGAACGCTCCAGATCAGCCTCGACTTCACCGGCCTGGCAGCCGGTCCGCACCCGATGCACATCCACGGCCTGTTCGAAGAAGGCGCCGGTGTTCCGGGCGGCACGCCCGCCGACTCGGTGACGCCGACGATGGCCGCCGATGCTGCCGGCGACAATGACGGCTTCCTCGAAACGAGGGAAGGCGTCCCGGCCTACGGCGATATCCTGCTCTCGCTCGTGACCGAGCCCGGAAACGGCGACGCTTTGCTCAGCGCCGGCGAAGACGGCACGGCGAGCTATGACGTGACCTTCGATCTGTCGGACGACTCGATCTTCCTGCCTTCGCCGGCAACGGGTCAGACCTATAGCGCGGAAGACCTCTTCCCGCTGATCCTGCGCGAGATCGTCATCCACGGCGCCATCGTCCAGGCAGGTGCAGGCGGCGGAATGTTCGAGGTCGACGGCTCGCAATGCGACGGCGCCGAAGGCGATGCCTGCTATGTCGCGCTTCTTCCGGTCGCCGCGGCGGAAATTTCGCCTGTCCCGCTTCCCGGTGCAGCGGCCTTCTTCCTGACAGCCGGCATCGCGGGCGGTGCCTTCCGCTTCAGCCGAAAGAAAACGGCCGCGTAAGCGATCGATCCCGATGCGAAGAAAGGGCGCCTGCGGGCGCCCTTTTTCATGCGCTGCCCGCTGCGGGATCTGGTCCTACCCGACCCGCCCAACGATCAGGGACAGCGGCATGCGGACTTCGAAGGGCTCGCCGCCGAACCGGTCCAGCGCCGCCTCCTCGGCCGCGATGAGGCGCGGAGCGAGAGACGGCTCCTTCATGCCCCGGGTGTGGGCGGACCAGGTCCGCAGATAGGCGATGAGCCGCTCGGCATTCCACGACACCTCCACCGCGAAGGGCGGCGCCGTCACTTCGGCGAACGGAAATTCCAGAGCCGCGGCCGTGTAACCGGCCATGGCGATCCTGTTTCCTTCCGCCCAGAAGGGATCGATCAGGCGGCGCACCGGCTCGACCAGCGCCTCCTCCACGGCCTGCGGCACGACGATGTCGCTATAGACCCAGCCCGCGAACATGCTGCCGGGTCGTCCGACCCGACGCACCTCGTCCCAGAAGGGCTTGCCTGCGAACCAGTGAAGCGCCGTTGCCGCGGTGATCAGATCCGCGCTGTCATCGGGCAAGCCCGAAGCCTCGGCCGGTGCCACGCGATAGACGATATGCGGGTGCGGCTCGGCCTGTTCGAGCTGCGCCGCATCGACGTCCGTCGCGAAGACCCGGTCGAACCGCTCGGCGAGCGCCAGAGCGGCCTGACCCGATCCCGTGGCGCAGTCCCAGACGGCCTCCCGGGCGGGGGACAGCTGCGCGAGCCAGTCGAACAGGGCGTCCGGATAGGTCGGCCGCCCTGCCTTGTAGGCGCCCGCATGGGCGCCGAAGCTTCGCGCATTGTCCAATCGTCAGCCCTGAACGGCCTTCACGATCTTCTGCGCCGCGTCGTCGAGGTCGTTCGCCGCGATCACGTTGAGGTCGGACCCGTCGATGATCGCCTTGCCCTTGTCGACATTGGTGCCTTCGAGGCGGACGACCAGCGGCACGTTCAGGCCCGTCTCCTCGACCGCGGCAAGAACGCCCTCGGCGATGACGTCGCACTGCATGATCCCGCCGAAGATGTTGACGAGAATGCCCTGCACGCCGGCATCCGAAGTGATGATCTTGAAGGCCTCGGTCACTTTCTCTTTCGTCGCGCCGCCGCCGACATCGAGGAAGTTGGCGGGCTCGGCGCCGTAATGCTTGATGATGTCCATGGTCGCCATGGCGAGGCCGGCGCCATTGACCATGCAGCCGATATTGCCGTCGAGCTTCACGTAGGACAGGTCCGACTTGCCCGCGCGCAGCTCGAGGGGGTCTTCCTCGGTCTCGTCGCGCAGGTCCTCGAACTCGGCATGGCGGAATTCGGCGTTCGGATCGAAGCCGACCTTGGCGTCGAGAACGCGCAGGCCGCCATTCTCCATGACGATCAGCGGGTTCACTTCCAGCATCGCCATGTCGCTCTCGGTGAAGGCCTTGTAGAGCGTGCCCATCAGCTCGCGCCCCTGTTCGGCCGCCTTGCCGTCGAGCTTCAGCGCGGCGACCAGCTTGTCGGCGACCGCATCGGTCATGCCTTCGGACGGGTCGACCGTGACGGTCGCGATCTTGTCCGGCGTCGATTCGGCGACTTCCTCGATATCCATGCCGCCTTCGGTCGAGGCGATGAACGCCACCTGGCCGGACGAGCGGTCGACGATGACCGACAGATAGAGTTCGCGGTCGATGTCGGCGCCGTCCTCGATATAGATCCGGCCGACCGTCTTGCCGTCCTCACCCGTCTGCTTGGTGACGAGCGTATTGCCGAGCATCTTTTTCGCTTCGGCGGCGGCTTCGTCGGGAGTCTTGGTCAGGCGCACGCCGCCCTTCTCGCCGGCCTCGGCCTCCTTGAAGTGGCCCTTGCCGCGTCCGCCGGCATGGATCTGCGCCTTGACCACATAGAGCGGGCCGGGAAGCTGCTTGGCTTTTTCCTCGGCCTCGTCCGCGTTCATGACGACGACGCCGTCCGCGACGGGCGCGCCATAGCGCTTGAGGAGCTGTTTGGCCTGATATTCGTGAATGTTCATGACGCTGCTTCCGGGCTCTGCGGGATGTTCGTTCGCGAGAGGCACTAGCGCCTGAGGCGGCGCCCTTCAATCGGGCGTCTCACTGCCAGTTCATGCGGCGATGCGGAACGGCGGGTTCACAGTTCTGTTTCCCGACGGACAGAAGAAATGGAGAGCGCGATGACCACTCCGCACAACCCCGACAGGGAGGGCGGCCCCCTCCTCAAGACCTATCGCCGCGCCAAGGCGAAACTGAGCAGCCTCATGGGGGGTCGCGAACACGATATCGAGACCCATACGCCGCAAAAGGATCCGGCAGATTCCGGCCATGACTGGAAGACCAAGACGCCCGAAGAGGTCTCGGAGGCGGACAAGGTCCGCAGCCAGGAAGAGCGCAAGGAAATCTATGACAACGACGGCGTCATGCCGTCGGACAATCGCCGGGCCGAGCGCGAGACTTCCGCGGCCAGCGACCGCGAGGCCCCCTCGCAGTCGGGCCCCGGGCAGGACGATGGCGGCCCGCGCGGTCAGGTCGAAGTGCCAAGCGGCGATCTCAAGCGTCCTGTCGGGGCTGAAAACCCCGCCGCGCCGGCAGCTGACGAGGTCGGGCGCCACGGCATGGCCACGATGCAGGAGGATGAAGACGGTAGAGTGCCTTCCGAAGGCCTCGGCATCGATGACGGCCCCCGCGTGAAATACCCCTCTGACACAGGAGCCTGACATGACAGGTGACGCTCCCAGACTGCCTTTCCTGCTCTATGACGGCCATCTGCGCCTGATGCAGACCGCCATCCACGGAGCGACCGAAACGATGCGCGGGATGACGGCGATGATGCCCCGGCGCATGTCCGGGGCCGGCGATCTGTCCGGATCGGACGAAACCGCCGGCACGGACGGTCCCGGCATGGAGGCGCTCGACGCCTCGGCTTCGGCGCTTGCAACGGCGATGGCGGACACGGCGAGAGAGGCTGTGGCCGCGCATGGCGTCGGGGGTCGAAGCGTGACCGCCGGTCAGGAGGTTCACGCTGAAGATGGCCGCGTCCCTCCCGAAGAGGAACGCGGTCCCAGGCCGCTCAAGCCGCAGGTCGGTCCGTAAGCTTCGCCGGGGCTTCGGCGGCAGTGATCCAGCCGCCGCCGAGAACGCGGCCATGTCCCGCCTCTGGCGAATAGAGGACACAGGCCTGTCCCGGCGCGACGCCCTCTTCGGGCGTGACGAGGTCCACGAACGGCCCCTGCTCGTCCCGTCCGGTCACCGCGGGCGCGGGCGGGCGGGTCGAGCGCAGCTTGACCGCGACGTCCACACCGGGCGGAAAGGCATCGCCCTCTCCGATCCAGTTCAGCTCCTTCAAGCGCACCCGCCCCTTGAGGAGGGAGCTGCGCCGTCCGACGACGACCTGCCGCGCCTCCGAATCGAGCCGCACGACATAGAGCGGCTCGGACAGCCCGCCGATGTCGAGGCCGCGCCGCTGACCCACCGTATAGTGGATGACGCCGGGATGCCGGCCCAGCACCTCGCCCTCTTCCGTAACGATCTCGCCGGGCTCGGCCGCGCCGGGCCGCAAGCGTTCGACGACGCTCGTGTACTTGCCTTCGGGCACGAAGCAGATGTCCTGGCTGTCAGGCTTGTCCGCCACGACGAGGCCCAGCTCGGCGGCGACTTTCCGCGTCGTCTCCTTGGGCAGGTGCCCCAGCGGGAAGCGCAGGAAGGCGAGCTGCTCGCGCGTCGTCGCGAACAGGAAATAGCTCTGATCCTTGCCGGCATCGGCCGCACGGCGAAGCTCGGGGCCCGCAGGCCCGTCCGCCCGGCGAATGTAATGTCCCGTTGCCATCGCCTCTGCGCCCAGATCCCGAGCAGTATGCAAGAGGTCTTTGAACTTCACCCGCTCATTGCAGCGCACGCAGGGAATCGGCGTCGCGCCGGCCAGATAGGTCTCGGCGAAATCCTCCATCACCGCATCGCCGAAGCGGTCCTCGTAATCGAGAACGTAATGCGGAATGCCGAGGCGATCGGCGACCGCACGCGCATCCTCAATGTCCTGCCCGGCGCAGCAGGCGCCTTTTTTCTGGATTGCGACCCCGTGGTCGTAGAGCTGCAACGTGATGCCGACCGCATCGTAGCCCGCCTTCGCGACGAGCGCGGCGGTCACCGAGCTGTCCACGCCCCCTGACATGGCGACGACGACCCGCGCGCCTTTCGGCACGCCCAGATCGAGCGAAGCGGCGATTTCGTCTGTCAGAGGCGTATTGGTCATCGCCCGCATATATGCGCCGAACGCCTATTCGTGAACCGGCTGCTGCAATGCGGCGACCGGCGAAGGGCTCCGTGTTATCGGCGGGAGGAGAGACAACAGGGAGCCCTGAAATGTTCGAAGACCTCCGCGGGCGCAGCGCCGTCGTCACCGGCTCGACCTCCGGCATCGGCCTGCACATGGCCGAAGCGCTCGCAGCCCAGGGCTGCAACGTGACGATCAACGGCCTCGGCGACAAAGACGAGATCGAGGCCGAGCGAAAGCGCATCGCCGAGGCGCATGGCGTCGACGTCCGCTTCGACGGCGCCAACCTCATGGACGCGCAGGAAACCGCACGCCTCGTCACGGATGCCGAAGAGGCCTTCGGCGCGGTCGACATCCTCGTGAACAATGCCGGGATGCAGAAGGTCAGCCCCATCGACGAGTTCCCGGAGGACAAGTGGGACCAGATGATCGCGCTGAACCTCTCGGCCGTCTTCCATGCGACCAAGGCCGCCCTGCCCGGCATGAAGTCGCGGGGCTTCGGCCGGATCGTGAACACCGCCTCGGCCCACGGCCTCGTCGCCTCGCCCTTCAAGGCGCCCTACGTCGCGACCAAGCACGGCGTGGTCGGCTTCACCAAATCCGTGGCGCTGGAGACGGCCGAAAGCGGCGTCACCGTCAATGCGATCTGCCCCGGCTATGTCGAGACCCCGCTCGTCACCGGCCAGATCGGCGACACGGCCAAGGCGCGCGGCATGACCGAGGAAGAGGTCAAGAACGAGGTCATCCTCAAGGCGCAGCCGACCAAGCAGTTCGTCACCTACGAACAGCTCAACGGCCTCCTGATCTATCTCTGCTCGGATGCGGGCGCCTCCTGCACCGGGTCCGCCTATACCGTGGATGGCGGCTGGACCGCGCAATAGTGACGCGCAAGCCGATCAACCTCGCGCTCCAGGGCGGCGGCGCGCATGGCGCCTATGCCTGGGGCGTGGCCGACCGGCTGCTCGAGAGCCGCCGGGTGGCGATCAACGCCATCACGGCGACCAGCGCGGGCGCGATGAACGCCGCCGTCCTCTGCTGCGGCTTCGCCCGCGACGGCGAAGAAGGCGCGCGCGCGGCGCTCGAACTGTTCTGGCGCGAGGTGTCCGACATGAAAGCGATGGCAGGCCTGCCCGACCTGCCCTTCAAGGATGCCATTCCCTATTACGCCGAGGCGGAGGAATGGCTCGCCTATGCGACGATGGAGCTCGCCGGGCTGTCCTTCAGCCCCTACCAGTTCAATCCCCTGAACCTCAATCCGCTGCGCACCGTGCTGGAGCGCGCCGTCGACTTCCGGGCTCTGCGCGCCTGCAATCAGATCAAGCTCTTCGTCAGCGCGACGAATGTCCGCACAGGCAAGGTCCGCGTCTTCAAGAACGAAGAGATGACGTCGGACACCGTCCTCGCCTCCGCCTGCCTGCCCCAGCTTTTCCAGGCCGTGGAGATCGACGGCGAAGCCTATTGGGACGGCGGCTTCATGGGCAATCCGTCGCTCTGGCCCCTGTTCTACGAAACGGACGTGCAGGACCTCCTCGTCGTGCACATCAACCCGATCGAGCGTCCGGACATTCCCAAGACGGTCTCCGCCATCGACAACCGCGTCAACGAGATCAGCTTCAACTCCGCCCTCCTCAAGGAAATGCGCGCCGTCGCCTTCGTCCAGAAGCTGCTGCGCGAGGGTTGGGTGCGGGAGGACCGCGCGCACGAACTCGCCGATATCCGCTTCCACGCCATCCGCGCCGACAAGGCCCTCAAGGATCTCAGCCTCGCCTCGAAATACAACACCGACTGGGCGTTCCTGAAGGACCTCCGCGACCGGGGACGAGAGGCGGCCGAGATCTGGCTCGACACCCACTGGGACGCCGTAGGCGAGCGCGAGACGGTGAACCTCCATGCGGAGTTTCTGGACCTTTAGGGCTAGGGGAGTTGGTGAGACGGTCGGGAAGCCGTCGCCGGCGGCGTGATATCGCAGCGCTCCACCGCCTAAGTCCGCACACCTTCATCATTTCCAGGATGCGCTCTTTGAGGGTCAAAGGTCAGTCTTCCCTCCCTCTACCGAACATCTCCGAAGGATCTCCGTGCTATCGCCTGCCGGGAAGCGGCTTCCAGGCACAGTCCGCTCTAGAAAGAGATGACCTGTCCCCCGCAGGGCACCCGTCGCTCGGTCTCTGATTCCCTCGAACCTCCCGCGGATCTGACGCGCATCTATGCGCAAGGCCGGATCGAAAACCCCGATATGGCGACGACTGATGTGCTCGCCGAGGCCGCCATGCCGCGCGGTCGGCCATTCGGCAGAGAAATAGACCGGTTCGTAGGCGCCAACGACCTCTTCGACGTCGCGGCCGACTATACAGTCAAGGATCGTTCCAGATGGGCACGGATCGTCCTGCAGACTGTACCGCCGAACGTTCTCGGGTTGCTCCGATGCAAGATCACGCCGACCTCCCGGCGCCCGAGCGAGGTCGAAAACATCGACAAACGCGTAGCCATCCTGAATGGCGCGGATGCACATACCACTGCACCACCCGTCGCGACCGTAGATGGCGGCGCCGCGAGTGTGATCGACCTCCATAGCCGAAGCGTTTCCGAGCTTCTCACAGATCACGTCCATCTCGTCCTGTAAGGCCTCGGCGCGACCGGCACTGAATGGCGCGACCGCCGTGTTCGTTGCCGCATCGAGGAGAAAGGCCGTGGTCACGCAGCCACTGGTCGACAAAGCCGCGCAAAGCGCGCCGAGAGCCGTTCTCCTGATGCGATCGAACGAGAGATTTTCGCCAATCGCGCCAATCCAAAAGTTCCGTATCACGCGTGAACGAGCTCGATCCACGCTACTCCTCCAGCCCCGGCGCCTGCCGCTTGGCCTTGAGCTGGCCGCGCCGCGTCTTCGCGTCCAGCCTGCGCCGGCGGCTCGCCTTTGTCGGCTTGGTCGGGATGCGCTTCTTGGGCGGGGTCAGGGCCTCCTCGATCAGCTCGGCGAGCCGCCCCCGCGCGATCTCGCGATTGCGGGCCTGGGAGCGGGTGTCCGAAACGCGCAGGATCAGCGCCCCGTCCTGCGTCCAGCGCCGCCCCGCCAGCCGCCGCAGGCGCCGCTTCACCGAAGGCGAGAGGTTCGGCGAGCGCTCCGCCTCGAAGCGCAGCTCCACCGCCGTCGCCACCTTGTTGACGTTCTGCCCGCCGGGGCCGCCGGACTGGGTGAAGCTCTCGGTCAGCTCCCAGTCCTCGATCTTGATGCGGTCGGTGATGTGCATGAACTCTACCCGCCCATTCCGATATCAGAGCGCCCCGGCCTGCCGACACCGCTCGACGAAATCACGGAACACATCATCCACGGGCGGCAGTCCATAGCGGACCTCATATCTGCCGGCATCGATCTCCACTTGATCGCCCTTGATCGTCGCGTTGAAGATCTTGGCGGCGGTCGGACGATCGGGCGGTGCGAGGATGCGCTGGCGCGGCAGGAAAGCCCACAGGTCTCGCGTCGCCTCCTCGCCGTTGACGAGCAGCCGCCCCGTTACCTGCCGGGCCGTTCTCGGATATTCGGAAATCGCGCTGCGCATATCCACGGCTTCCGTGGCGAAACGCACGCGCAGAAGGTTCTCCGAACACAATAGCGCCACGCCGGGCTCCGCTTGGCCGCTGGTGTAGATGCTGTCGATGATCTCGCTTTCCTCGCCATCGACGAAGAAGCGGATCTTCAGCTGCCGCCAGTCCCGCTCTTCGGTTCCTTCAACTGCGAAACTCTCCGCTGTCGGAACGACATAGAGGATCAAGGTTGCCAAGAGGCAGCCGAACCGCTTCCACCAGACCATCGATAGCTCCGTTCAAGACCACCCGGACACCGGACGGTGATTCGGGCCAGAGCGCTAAGAGCGAGACGGCGGACCCGCTGCCGCTGCCTACTCCACCGCCTCGATCAGCTCCGGCCCGTCCGGCTTCCACGAATTGACCTTCCGGCTCACTTTCCACCAGGTCAGCTCCGGCGGCGGCAGGCCGACGACCTCTCTCGCAGGTCCATCGTCCAGTTCGTCCGCGTGGAGCCAGTCGTCATAGCGCCCTTCCGGCACGAAGACCGGCACGCGGGAATGCAGCTGCGCCAGCGGCCCCAGTGCGGGCCGGGTGAGGAAGGCGGCGCTGGTCATCTCCTCGCCGCCCTGCCCCATCCACTCCTCCCACAGCCCGGCGAGGCAGAAGAGCGGCATGTCCCGTTCCCGCGCGATGAGATAGGGCTGCTTGCCCCCCTCCTCGGCCTTCCACTCGTAAAAGCCGTTCATCGGAAACAGGCAGTGCCGCCGCCGCCAAGCATTGCGAAAGCTCGGCTTCTCTGCCGCCGTCTCCGAGCGGATATTGACGATCGCCTTCTTCAGGAAGCTTCCCTGCCGGTCCCAGGCGGGCACGAAGCCCCAGCGGACGAGGTCGAAGCGCCGCTCGCCCTTCGGCCCCAGGCGGATGACCGGCACGGGCTGGCTCGGCGCGATATTGTAGCGGGCGGGAAAGTTCTCGGTCAGCCTGATGCCGAAATGCTCGCCCATGGAGGAAGGCGATTCGGTGACGACGTAGCGCGCGTTCATGGAACACCTTATGAGAGGTCATGACTGATTCCGGCAAGCCGACCCTCTCCGTGGGCGCAGTGGTGTTCCGCGGCGACCGGGTGCTCCTCATCCGCAGGGGCCGTCCGCCCTTCCAGAACCACTGGTCGATCCCCGGCGGCAAGGTCGAGCATGGCGAGACCCTGCGCGACGCCGTGCGGCGAGAGGTCGAGGAGGAGGCGGGCATCGCCATCGAAGTGCGCGGCCTGATCGACGCCTTCGAGGCGCTGCCGACCGGCAATGAGCCCCGCCATTTCGTCATGATCGATTTCGTGGCCGAGCACGTTTCCGGAGAGCCGGTCGCCGGCGACGATGCGCTGGAGGCGGAATTCGTCTCCTTCCCCGAGGCGCTGTCCCGCCTCGCCTGGGACAAGACGCGCCTCGCCCTTCAGGGCGCGATGGCCTTTCGCCGCGCAAATGCGCCTTCGCTCGCGGGGCGGGTGGAATAGGGATGCGCAGGCTGGCTGCAGCGCTCCTCGCCGCGTGGCCGGTCCTCATCCCGCCCGCGGGCGCGCAGGCCATTCCGGAAGCCGCCGAGGCCTTCGAGCAGCGCCAGCAGGACCTCGTCACCCTCGCAGGCCATCTCGGCACGCTGCACCGCCTGCGCCAGGTCTGCTATCCGGACGAAAGCCCCGAGCTCTTCCGGCGCAGGCTGATGACTCTCATTCCGCTCGAAGTGCCGATGGGCGCGACCCGCGTGCGCATGATCGACGCCTTCAACACGCAATATCGGGACACCAGCCGGGAACATGCGACCTGCGGGCGGCAGGCGCGGCAGGATTACGCGCTTGCGGCAGAGGCCGCGCTCGGCGTCACCGAGCGCCTCTACGCACCCTTCAGGTCGTCCTGAGCGTTTCGGTGAAGCGCACGGGTTCGCCCGCCGGATCGCCGATCAGCTCGTCTTCCCACATCACGCGCCGTCCGCGAATGATCGTGCCGACCGGCCAGCCCGTGGTTTCGAAGCCGTCGAACGGCGTCCAGCCGGACAGGTTCGCCATCTGCGCGTCCTCGACGACGCGCCGAGCGTTCAGGTCCACCACCGTGAAATCGGCATCATAGCCGAGCGCCAGTCGCCCCTTGTTCGCGATGCCGAAGACCCGCTGCGCGCCCGCGCTCGTCAGATCGATCAGGCGCGCCATGCTCAACCGGCCTTCTGCCATATGGGTCAGCATGACGGGCAGCAGGGTCTGCACGCCGGGCATGCCGGATGGGCTCTTCGGGTAAGGCTTCGCCTTCTCCTCGAGCGTGTGCGGCGCGTGGTCCGAGCCGATCACGTCGAACAGCCCCTCCTGCAGCGCGCGCCACAGCCCTTCGCGATGCCGCCCGCCGCGCACCGGCGGGTTCATCTGCGCCCGGCCCGCCATCTTCTCATAGGCGTCCATGCCGAGCGTCAGGTGCTGGGGCGTCACCTCGCAAGTCGCGACGTCGCGATGGGCGGCGAGCAGCGGAACCTCGTCCTCGGTCGAGATATGCAGGACATGGATGCGGCGCCCCGCCTCCGTCGCAAGGCGCAGCAAGCGTTCGGTGGACCGGACAGCCGCCTCGACCGAGCGGACTTCCGGATGGCTCGACCAGTCGCCGTCGCGCGCCAAGCCGGCATTGTCGCGCAGCATGTATTCGTCTTCGGAATGGAAAGCGACGCGGCGCGTTCCGTTCGCCAGCACCGCCGCCACGCCCTCATCGTCCTCGATGAGGAGGTTGCCCGTGCTCGCGCCCATGAACAGCTTCACGCCGCAGACGCCGGGCAGGCGTTCGAGCTCGTGCAGCTGATCCGTGTTCTGACGGGTCGCCCCCATATAGAAGGCGTGGTCGCACATCATGCCGCGCGCCCGGTCCAGCTTGTCGGCCAGCGTCGCCTCGTCCGTGGTCAGCGGGTTCGTGTTCGGCATCTCGAACACGGCCGTTACGCCGCCCAGCACCGCGCCGCGCGCGCCCGCGGCCAGATCTTCCTTGTGGGTCGCGCCGGGCTCGCGGAAATGGACCTGCGTGTCGATGACACCGGGCAGGACATGAAGCCCGGTGCAGTCGATCACCTCGCCGGCAGAGGCATCGGCGGGCAGGCCGATCGCGGCGATCCTGCCTCCCCTAATGCCGATATCGCGCTCGCCGGCCCCGTCATGGTTCACCACCGTGCCGCCGCGAAGAATTGTATCGAAAGCCTGGCTCATTCCTCGTTCTCCACCAGCAGGAGCGGGTCGACCAGCCGGTCCCGCCATTTCAGCGACCAGTGCACATGCGGCCCGGTCGCACGGCCGGTCATGCCGACGCCGCCGATCACATCGCCTTTCTGCACTCTCTGCCCCGCCTGCACATCCACGCGGGACATATGCATCAGCGCGCTTTCGAGGTTCTGGCCGTGATCGATCAGGACGAGACCGCCCTCGAAGAACATGTTCGGCTCGGCCAGCGTCACCACGCCGTCCGCGGGCGCGGCGACCTCCGTACCGACGAACTCCATCGGGCTGGTGCCGTCGGGGGCCGCGATATCGAGACCGGAATGGGGCCGGCGCGCCTCTCCGTTGTAGAAACGCTGAGAGCCGAAGACGCCGGAGATCCGGCCTCGCGCGGGCCAAGTGAAGCCGCTCGTCCACATCGGATCTGGCGACCGGCGCTCGCGCGCCCGGTTCTTCTTGTCGGTCGAGACCGCGATATGTTCGAGGTCTTCCTCCGAATAGGGGTTCACCGTGTTGGACGGCACGCCCTCGATCCGGCTTTCCGGAAAGGACCGGTCGGAGATCGGCAGGGGCCGCTCTTCGACATTGCCGTCGGAATAGGCGAGGCGCAGTTGCGCTTCCTCCTCCGCATCCCGCCCGAAGCCGAGGACGAAGCGGCCATCCTGCGTCACCGGCACCGCCTCGCCGTCGAGCGCCACGGACGTTCCGGGCTCGGTCTGGCCAAAGGCGAGCCCACCCTGGGTGAACCGGCTGTCCTGGGTGAAAGTGGTGCGCGCGTCTTCCGAAGCATTGCCTGCGATCATCGCGCCCTTGGACGGCGACAGGCTCGGCTCGGGCGGCTGCGCATTCGCCGCGCAGGCGCTGACGGCGAAGAGGGCGGCGGTGGTCGCGATCCGCCGCATCAGAATTTCTCTCCCGCCTCCAGCGCGGCCGCATAGGCCTTCGCCGTGGCCTGCGCGTCGGCATAGGCCTCCTGGCGTGAAACACTCCAATAACGCAGCTCTTCGAGGGGGATCGGCTTTCCCGTCACCGCGCAGGTGACATAGGCGCCGGGGCGCAGCACGTCGAAATCGCCGTCGCCATAGCGCAGCTTCGCCTCGGGTCCGTTCATCGTGTTCGTATCCAGCATGCGCTGCTCCTAGCAGGTTTGCCCGTCCGCGCACGGGGTCATTCGAAAAGGGTCGGCTGCGGCGCGGCCGCCTCCCCGGCGTCGGCCTTTTTCGGCGCGGCCTTCTTCCTGGCGGCTTTCTTGCGCGGCGGCTTCGGCGCATCGGCGCCGATCACGGCGCTCCGCTCGTCATCGGCGAAGCACAGTGTGACCGCCTGCCCCGGCGCGGTCTGCGCCGCCCGCCGCACGACGCCGCCATCCTCCGCTGTCACCAGCGCGAAACCGCGCTCCAGCACCCCTTGATAGGAATAGCTGCGCAACAGGCGCTCCTGCGCGGCGAGCCGGTCGGACAGCCGGTCCAGCGCGCTCGTGCTGCGTGCCAGGCGCTCCGATGCGCCGCCCAGGCCCTCCTCCGCCTCGCGTACCAGCCGCCGTCCCGCCGCAGGCGTCAGGCGCAGGCCGGACAGGCGGGACCCCGCCCTCTCCGTCACCGCCTGCCCGAGGGGCCGCAGGCGCAGCCCGGCCACCCGCTCCTGCGCCCGGTCGATGCCGCGCAGGGGCGCCTCGGGCAGGCGCCGACCCGCCTCGCGCAGGGTCTGGTCGCGCAGGCGCAGAGCCTGCAGCATGGTGCTCGGCCGCAGGCGTCCTTCGGCGCGCGAAAACCGCGTCTCCGCCCGCTCGAGCCAGCTGCGCATCGCAGCCCCCAGCCGCTCGGTCGCCCGGTCGAAGCGCTGCTCCACCGGCTCGATCAGCGCTTCGGGCCGCCCGAGCCCCCTTACGGCCGAGGTCAGCGCCAGCGCGCGCCGCTCGGCCGCCTGGAACACCGCGCCCGACAGCCGCGCGCCCTTGCTCTCGACCTCGGACAGGAGCTCCATCCGCACGGGCACGGCCATCTCGGCGGCTGCCGTCGGCGTCGGCGCGCGCCTGTCGGCGGCATAGTCGATCAGCGTCGTGTCGGTCTCGTGCCCCACGGCGGAGATCACCGGGATGCCGCTCGCCGCGACCGCGCGCACCACCGCCTCGTCATTGAAGCACCAGAGATCCTCGAGGCTCCCCCCGCCCCGCCCGACGATCAGGACGTCGGGCCGCGGAAAGCCCTCCGGCAGCGCGTTGAACCCCTCGATCCCCGCAACGATCTGCGCCGCGGCCCGCTCGCCCTGCACGAGGGCCGGCCACACCAGAACATGGCTCGGAAAGCGGTCGCGCAACCGGTGCAGGATGTCCCTGATCACCGCGCCCGAAGGCGAGGTCACCACCCCGATGGTGCGCGGCAGGAAGGGCAGCGGCCTTTTGCGCTCCGCCGCGAACAGCCCCTCGGCGGCGAGCTGTTTCTTGCGCTCTTCGAACAGCGCCATCAGCGCGCCCGCGCCCGCGGGCTCCAGCGTGTCGATGACCAGCTGATAGCGCGACTGGCCGG
>JACLAD010000040.1_pt1 | contig 18390 bp, 15 predicted proteins | sample 8027901 | NCBI WGS metagenome assembly JACLAD01 (sample SAMN15725071, study PRJNA655200) | protist metagenome | isolation source: fluorescence activated cell sorting (FACS) single amplified genomes of... | place: Spain: Blaines Bay Microbial Observatory, Mediterranean Sea | collected 2016-07-05 | reverse complement strand
ACCGGTGTGAAAGCCTTCATGAAGGTGATTATTTACAAAACCACAAAAATTAAAAAAAAAAAATGTGAAATCCTTTGCTTTTGTATTTTTCGAATGCTTTTTAAAATAATTTGTAAGGTAAAAGAGCTCAATGAACAGATGCAAAAGATGGAGAAGAAGGCTAAAAAACGCCAGGCCGAAGCGGCTGTGGCTGGTGAAGGTAGGAAACCAAATTTTTACTTTTTTATTTAATTTAGACAACAAAAACATATGACAGTATACCAAATCATATAAAAATACTTCAAAAACATTAAATTTTGATTGAAATTTGTTTTTGTTTTCAGAAGGTGCTGCGGCAGGTCAACCAGAGCAGGAAGAGACCGGACCTGATGGCATGACCGCTCAACAGCGCGTACTTACAATTTTAAAAGTTGTCAAAAAAACATGCAAAAACGTACAAAATCACAGAACAAATTTTGTTTTTGATTTTTTGGAGTATGGTTTTGTTGAGCAAACATTTTTTTGTGATTGCTCCAGGAACAAAGTATGAAAATGATGGAAGAAATGGTTCCCATTCTGATGGACCTCGCTTTCGACTACTCTTTGACAGGTAACCAATCGAACTAATGCAACAACCACATTTATAGTTTTGTGTAGTTTGTACATAATTTTTGTAATGGTTTCAGATATTGAAAGCAATACGAAGAGAGTATGTGAGAAGTTGTTCTATGACGTGAGCGTGCCCTGGGTGTTCAGGATTCGAAGGGCGGAAGCGGTGTTGTTGATTGGTCAACTTTTCTCCGACGCATCTGGATCCAACATGCAAGATGAAATGCTTGGTAGACCTTAAAAAAACAATACATTTTCATTTTTTGTCAATTTGAAAATGGTAAAATGTCAAACATTTTTGAATTATGTAGGTCCAGATGGAAAGACGTTGTCCGCAAAACAGCGTGTGGAGTTGGCTCTGTCAACCGCCGTCGCCAAGGCCCGCGAGAAGGAAGATGAGCACCACCAATAAAAAGATAAAACTATCAAAAACAATCAAAAATCAAACAACAAATTCATGTAAATACCAACATTTTTTAACAAAAAAAGAATTTGTTTGACTAAAAATACTAGCGAAAACAAAAAATTAAAATTTTGTATATTATTCAAAAATTTTGATTGCTAAATACAGTACCAACACGTGATACGTAACAACAAAGTGCCAACCACATAATTGACTTGTATGCATGGAATCAGTAAAATTTTGTATTTAGTTCAAAAAAGTAGATAGCAAAAATTGTGTTTCAAATTTTGTACGTATTGTTGGTAATTCCACCCCCTTTCTCCCTTTTTTCTAAACAAAATTGTGACATTTTTTGACAACACATTAGACGACAACAATTTTACAACTTTTTTTCAAACAACAAGTTACAAAACAATGTACAGTAAACAATTTCAAATACGTAGTTAGGTAAGGTGCAATAATGACGAACGATACAAATCAACAAGCCCTACCGGAAGAGTTCAGATCTTTCTGCGACAAGAATGGCATACCCACTTCTATCTTTACAGTACAACCTAGCCGGTATATTCGCTTGAACCCACGTCACATCACTAAACATGCAAACATAAGCCAAGATCTAGATAACAAGGAGGATCAAGAAGAATATATTCAAGAAGGAAATAGCACATCTAGTAAAGAAAAATATGTTTTAGAAGAAGAAATCCGACAAGATGTAAAAGTTGTCAAATGGCTACCAGGGAAATGGTGGCGCCTCCCCGCCGCTACAAAATTAGCCAACCTAGAATCTTACAAAAATGCATGTATATATGGTCTAGATGCTGCCAGTGGTTCTGCGGCGTTGGCCCTTGACGTAAGCGCGCCAGATGTTACGAAGGTATTAGATTTATGTTGCGCACCTGGCGCAAAATTATGCCTACTTGCAGATATGAATCCAAATTGTAAAGTGGTTGGTGTTGACGTAGCTGAAAACCGCTTGGCAGTTTGTAGAACAATATTACAAAAGTATCAGGTACCAAATGCTACGGTGGTACGCGCGGATGGCCGTACCTTTTCCCTACAAAATTGGGATGTCATAGATGACTTATTCCTAGCAGAAAAGACAGGTCATGGGAAGAAGGGGAGGAAACGAAAGCGAGAGCAAGTTCTCAAAGAAAATGGTTTTGGTGATACTGTCCCTGCTGAGTGCAATACTACCACTACCAACAACACCAAAACCAATTTTGATGTAAGGCAGGATACGCCAAGTATCTTGTTTGATAGGGTTTTAGTAGATGCCGAATGTACGCATGATGGATCTGTAAAACATATAGAAAAGTTCCAGTCCCAATGGGGAGTTGAGACCTTAGCAAGAAGGGTCCCATGGTTAACAGAATCACAACTAACAGATCTGGTACACCTTCAAAAAAGTCTTTTGATTAACGGTTGGCGGAATCTAAAATCGGGTGGTGTTCTAGTTTATTCTACTTGTTCATTTGCTGAATGTCAAAACGAAGAAGTCATTGAATGGTTTGTAACGCAGTCAATGTACAAGGATGAGGTAGTTTTAGATCCATTACCATTTTCATTGCAAGAAGCGAAAGCAAAACCTGGTCGATTCAACGAAGCAATGCAAAGTTTGTTACCGGAAAAGGATTGCGTGGCGCGCTTCAATCCTGTCGATTCTGACACTAGCGGCTTGTTCCTTGCTCGGCTACGCAAGAAAAAATAACATGTTTGATTTTTGAAAAACAATTTTAAAACAAATTTCACCAAGACGTCTGATTTGCGAAGTGAGTTACAGTAGTATAAATGCGTATTTGTAGGTGTGTAGTGGAATACGTGTACTTTTCAGCAAGTATTTTGTTCAAGTAAACAGCAATAGAAAACGATTGACGTCGATAGTATTTTTTGTGAAAACGAAAAACTTCTGTGACCCCCCTTCAACAAAACCTTCAACACAACAAAAATTGAAAACACATTTTTTTCTGAAAGTAGTAAAACCGCAGAAAACAACACAAAAACTATCCAACTAGAACGAAGTAGTAGTGTGATTTGAAATTTCATCACTTCTTCCGATAAACGATTGGAAACATACACCAATCAACATCCCATAAATTCCAATTGGCAATTACATTTTTGAACGTCAACATTTCCGTGGAATGTAAAAGCACAAAACGTAATTCGCCAAACCGTCAAGTACAAACAATTATATAACGTCAAAACAAAAGTTTGTAAAGCGCAATCAATTTGAAACACAAGAAGTCTGTAAAGCATTGTAAACGTAGTAAAAAATGGAACAAGACAAGCCGAAGATACAGGATGATCCCCTGGATCATCCTCTGTTTTCAGACGGCCTCCCTAAGAATTTTCAAACCAACGCGGCATTTCTAGGCTTGGCACACCTCGACGATGTGGAACTTCATCCTAGCTCATCGTCACAACAACCTCACCGAGCCGTTTCCTTACCACAAGCAAACTCACCGTCTTTTACGGTTAGAGGGGGGCCGGTAAGGCGTGCGCGGTCTAGCCAGGTCAGAAAAGACGAAGCTGACCCCTATGGAGGCAAACAACGTTTACGGTACCGTATTACATTCTACATTAACCAATATGACTGACCAATATCAAACTTGCCAAATAGTAAGACAGTAAAATTTATAGATTTGCTTTATGTACAATAGGTCGCGGGACTCAAACGGCCCTCTAGCGAAAAACAGTCACCTAGCTAGTTATTTATGTAGCATTGCTTCCGACGAACATGGTCTACCAAAACGGCCAGGGCGGATGGCCATGGACCCAGATGAAAAATGGGACGATAAAGTAAGTCAAAATCATATGTTTCCTTCACAAAAAACATTTTTCAATGGTCAAAATGTTTTGTTCTTTTTTTGTAAAAAGGTAAGTTTTAGCCAATCCCTAGATCCATCCCTCGACTCCGTTCCCGAGGGAGAAGAAGAACTTGGTAAAAGATTTTCAACAATATTCAAAAAGCAAACACAAAATGTTTTACAGTACAAATGTGTTGTTTTTTATACATTTTTGTATAAAAATTGTCAGAAAGTAGTAGTGTGAGTAGTGGAAAAGACAAGAAGTTAAATTTGGATGTGGCACCGGCACCACCGACGATTGCTCCCTCACCTACACCTACCGCTGGGAGACCCCCTCCTGCTTATGACATCCTGTACATTTTATTTTTTTTACAATTTAAAGCTAAATTTTGTACAACAAAACTATTTGTTTTTGTGTTGTAATGACATTTTTCTATTTAGTTTTTGATTTTTTAGATTTTTTTGTTTGATCGTTTTATAGGGCGAGGCAAGCGGCTGCAGCATCAGTGCCGATTATTGATAACCCTGACAAAGCCGTACATTTATTTCCACAACATTTTTAAAATTGTTTCTACACCAGTATGATGTTTTGATTTGTAATTTTGTATTTTTTGTTTAATTTTGTTTATTGACGTTATACGAATGATTAGTTGGAAGCAAGTCCAGCGCAAACGCCTACAGGAAATGCAGGCACACCCGAGAATGATAATGCTCTGGCCTTTTTTGCACGCGCTTGGAAACCGTTTCCTAAGGTATAGTAATGGTAGTAGTCTTTATGAAGATACATTCACAAAAATTGTTTTTTTTTGTAACTTCTTGTATTAAGTTTTTAATTTTATTATTTTATATTATCTAAGATATTTTTTGAATTGTGGGTTCAGGATGAAAGCCGGAAAGATGTTAGCAGGCAGTCGTCCAAGAAGACTATGAAATCTGTGGGCAGCAGGTAACCACAAATACAAATAATCATTGTTACAGATCGCTGAAACTTCTGGAAGACATTGATGTTTTAACGTTTTTACAGTTTTCAATTTTGTTATTTTGATTATTTGTGTAAATATGATGTAGTAACAAAACGGATAAGGAAATGCCAACAGCGCAGGAGTCGGATGAATGTTTGTAATTACACGTTTTCTTCTTTGTATAATTTAAAATCTAAGTTTCTAAAGACTCGTATTATGGTTGTAACTACCTCAATCGAGCTGTAATTTTTTATTTTTACTTTGTTAAAACTGATTTTATTTTTCATCAATTTGACGTCGTTTGGTGAGAAGTGTTTTGGCATTGTAAAACTAGTGTGATGTCAGAAAAAGTAGATTGTCTAGTAGAAGTAAAAATCACGAAATTGAAATACAGATTTCAATACAGTAGAGGTAGTGTTTAGTTATAACAAATCGTACGTGTTGCAAAACAAAAACGTTCACTGTAATTAGAAAATTGTTCAAAGTTAGTAGTTGCGGTGTTTCAGTGTTTCTTTTACCACAAACAAAAATTCTACTCAAAACCAACAACGCCTTAATGAAAATCTGAAAGTTACAACTATTTCTAAACTTAAACAGGAGGAAAAGCATTTTTCTGACGAGAACATAATGTTTTGTTTTTTAACATCAGGACCAATCGCTGGCTGGAGGCTCTTCTAAAAATTTACATCTTCTACAAAAATATACAATAAGCACAACAGTTTAAATACATTTTACAAAACGTTTTTTGATTTACTGTTTTTACAAATCAGTGCTTGGGCCAGGGTGATACGGAGTACCATAACCACTATTGAGTACTGCCAATAGGACCAATTACAAAGTAAGTAAGGACAGCATACGTTCAACTTTTTTTCGTTTTTGTTTAACATTACAAAACAAGATGGAAACCGATGGCTGAGCGGGATTTTTCAAAATGTTCCTAAGATAGAAATTGTAAAACCAAAAAAAGTTACAATATACATTGAAAACTGTTGATACAAAAAATGTGTAACAAGATTGTGTTTAAACAGTAACTGTCCTCCAACACCCCTCCAGAAAAACAAACACCTAACATAACAATATAAAACAGTGATTTTTTTGAAACGTATGAAATATAATGTTTTGTTTCTGAAACCAGGCTGGCTCGAGAAACACCCCCCAAATCTGAAAATTGAAAACTAATTATACACTAATACAACAAAAACAAGATAATTATATTTTTTCTTTGGTTTGTGTTTTTACAAAACAGGTGTTACTATACAAATCGCAACCTTCCAAGCCAGTTGGATTTTTCAAAACGTACAAAATTGAATGGTACTTATTTTGAGCTCGAACTAGACAAAAAGTGACAGTAGAAGTAGAACAAGAACAAGGTTTTTTGTGGTTTTGTTCGTGTTTTTCGATTTTACAAACAGGTCGGGAACACGTATTTAAAGCCCACAAAAAATCTCTTCGTTCTTGGTAACATTTTTTTTACTGGTCCCAACATTTTTTTGTAACCAATTTTTTGTATAATCAATCAACACTAAAAAATCTTTTTGCATGAACAACAACCAACAAAAACGAAAAACATTCTAACCACAAAACCCATGGCTCGAAACCAAACAACAATTTTTCAAATCCATCTTTTTTACACCACCACAACACAAACAAAACTAACACCAAATATGATTAATTTTTGCGGAATGTAACAAATCCATCTAGAAACCAAGACTAAATTGTCGCATTTGTCAACAAGGTGACAAGACCCCAAGCTTTGAGTATTCGTACAGCTACAAGCACCCTTAGGCCGCTCTGTACCAAAAACGTATACCATATACATACTACTATAAATATCGTGAAAACCAGACGTCCATAACGCATTCGTCTCGTCTACTTTGCTTTAGTGTTTTTACAAAAAATATCACACCACCTTTGGGCGACTCCTTCAACCACCAAAACTACCTACTTCAAGATGGGCAGATCCAGATCCCGTGACCGCTATCGCCCGTACGCTTTTTTTTACAAAATGTAAAACAAAATTACTAAAACATCAACTTTTCATTGTTTTTTGTACATTTGTTTTGAATTTTGTGTTTCAGGAGGCGTTCCCGTTCCGATAGAAGATCGCGCTCAAGAGATAGGCGCCGCCGGTCCCGCTCCCGCGACCGCCGTCGTCGTAGCCGCTCTCGCAGTACTTTTTTAAACAAAATCAACGCACAAAACGTACAACTGATAACAAAATTAACAAGAAAAGTGCATGTTTTCGTTTGGTTTTCAATCGTTTTTATTTTTGCACATTTGTATAAAATTAGGTGAACGCAGTAGGAGGTCTCGTTCTAGGGATCGCCGCAAGCGTCGCGAACGCTCCACCGAAAAAGACAACCACGGTTCTTTTTCCTATAATCCTGTCACCGAGGCTGTGAAGAAGGATGGTAGTTTTCGTTTCGATTCGCCCCCTCGTGAGCATGATAAAGAAAAGGAACAAGCTAGTTCTTTGGCGGCGGTGATTGGGCTTGGTGCTGCCGCGACAGCTGCCGGACCTGGCATCAGCCAAAGCCTTGCTATCCCACAATTACAAGTACTTTTCAAATCACAAAATGCTAGCTTAAACAAAATTCCACAAAGTAACAAGAACGTTTTTTGATCTTGATGTTTGATAATGTTTTTTGTTTACAAAACTAGCATGCGTTGAATCAAGCAAGCCAGGCGAACCACGGAGAACAAATGGCCAAGAACATGACCCGCGTAGCACGTCAATTGTATGTCGGCAACCTCCCCGCGAAAGTACAAGTACCCCAAATAGTTGCCTTTCTCAATGAAATGATGCTGGCCTTGAATCTTAATACTCAACCCGGCGCGCCTGTAGTTGGAGGGCGTATTTCCAACGGCGGATTCGGTTTTGTAGAATTTCGCAGTATGGAAGAAGCTACAAACGGTATGAAATTGAATGGATGCGACTTCCTTGGGTGCGTGCTAAAAGTAAACCGCCCTAGGCATTATATTGAAAATCAACATTCGGATCCTAACGATAGCGCAGGGAATACTCAAAAATTCTTGGCGATCGCGGCGGGTGAGGAACTACCTGAGAAGTTATGCCTATGTCATTTACCAACGTCTGTGAATGAAGAGAACGCCAAGAAATTACTAGTTACGTTCGGTACCCTAAAACAGTTCTCCCTAATTGTCAATGACGACGGCGAATCATCCGGCTGCGCTATGTTCGAATTTGAAAACATCTCCGCCGAAAAGACCGCTAAACGTACTCTAGTAGATATCCAAATTGGCGAACGCAAATTAGAAATCTGCACTCCCGACCAGGCTATCCAAAAAGGTTACCTATCAATGTCGGCAGGAGGCCAAAGTATGAATAAGCCTATCCTTCCTTCTAGGTGCTTGTTTTTAGCTAATATCGTACAGCCCTCAGACCTTGAGGATGATGCAGAATTTGAGGAAATCTACGAAGACATCAAAGCTGAATGTTCCAATTATGGTGAGGTAGAGGACGTGAAAATTCCTAGGGAAGGTGATGGCCTTGGTTTCGTCTTTATAGAAATGGACCACATCGAAAGCGCCAGTAGGGTTAAGAAAAACTTATCCGGTAGAAAATTCGACGGCTTAGCAGTAGAAGTAAATTACTTTAGCGAGGCCCGGTTTAGAGATGGGGAGTTGGATAATCCGCGCCCTAACACCGACGCTCCGGAAGAACGCGAATACAAGCCCAAACGCCAGTACTAACAAATTAAAAATTGATACAAAAAAAATATCATCTACAACAAAATCATCATACTAAATGTTGATTTTTGATCTTTTTTGTTAGAAAAGTATTGGTTTTTGTGTAAAAATTTAAAAAGGTTTTTGGATGACCAAGATGATATGATGGTTGAGGATGATGAGGAGAACCCCACGAACAGCGCCAATGGCGGCATGAAGAACGCTGATTTGATGGTACTTTTTCAATTATTTTTCATCTTTTTGAATGTTTTGGCATTAGATTTGTATGTAAATGTATTTTTTTTGTTGGTTTTTTAATAGGCACCAACGATGGTACCAGGGGGGATTGCGATGCCAGGGATGCCGATGATGCCGGGGATGAACCAGCAGAATGGGAATCCTAACCCGCGCACGGGCCTTCGGGGACCTGTACGTTTTTTCGTTTAAATTTGATGTAAAATAAGATGGAAAATGGGTATTGGTATATGTGGTGTTCTGTGAGTTGGAAGTTATGGCTATACAAAAGTTGCGCCTTTTTTCCAGTTCTTGACTGTACCCCAGAACTTGATTTTGGCCGAAGTTCATGAACATGATTAGAAGCAGTCGAATGGCTTGTTTGCCGAAAAGAGCAGTGACCCCGAGGTAAACAGGGTCATGCGCATCATCCTTGACAGCGACATTACGGCGGGCGTCCCGATTTTATGGCGCGATGGTTTTTCCCAATCGATTATCAAAACCGGGGGCTCAGTGGTTCGCAAAGTCTTGCCCATGGTAGTGTCTTTGTTTCCCTTCTTCATTTTGTTGTGTTTTGTAAACATTCGAGCCCAAGAAAACTCCCTTCGCCAACAAGAACGAGAAGCGCCTCGACCCCTCCGACATGAAGCCGAAGACTTTCGCTGGATTCATCATCGAGTAAGCATTGTTTCAACCTTTTACAACGAAAACATCAACATTTTCTTCGAAAACAAAAGAATGTTTTTTGTTTTGATTTATTTTTGTAGAATTTTTATTTTTGATTTATGTATCAATTTTCAAGGTACGGAGAAGTCCGTGCGAAAGCTATGTGGCCGAACGCTCCTGTTGCATGAACCTAACACTAAAAGTAAAAATGACACTAAAGTAATACAAAACTTGTACAATAACTTAATCCAAGATTAAAAAGTATGTAAAATCAACAAGTAATGCTCCAATAATTTTTTTTAACAGCAAGCATTTTTAGCATACACTTAAAATTATTACCGCGCATGTATAATTTGATGTAGTTTATGTAGAATGTCTGCTAAATTAAATGTATTTTTGCAAAACAAATCTCCGCAGCCATTTTGAAACTTGTCAAGTCGATGTTGTATCTGTTGCTTTGTCGAAGTATGTATGAAACTAATGTATGATGTATATGATACCCGCAGACAGCTCGTAAAATAAAAACGTAAACCCGTATATAAAAGTTTGTACCTACATATATAAAATGCAGTTGACAAGAAAGTAATACCGTAACATATAAATCGATTTTCTGTACAATACAGTGTACATATAGTAAATACCCATGCCGGAACCTACCATGGCACTGCGACGATCCACCAGATTGGCCACCGAGCCAGATGGCCTCTCCAAACCCACACCTGCATCCAGTACCAACAGTAAACCAAATTTGTCTACACAAGAACCTACAAAAGTTACTGATACTACTACAAAAAGACGTAGAATCCAACCTCGACCTATATCACCTAAGAAACAAAGTAAGGTCATAGTACGTAAAAAGCGCAAGACCAAACCTAAACCTGTGGATAGTAAAACAAAAACACAAAAGGCACAACCTGACAAACAAGTAACCAAGAAGAAAGTGGTCAAGGCCGACAAGGAAAACAAGAAAGAAGTTGCAGAAAAAAAGCCGGAGTCAGAGAAGAAGAAACCCAAGAAAAAGTATAGAAAGGGGGTACGTTGTGCTATCTGTGGGGCATATCCTGGCGATCTGACTAGCGACGATGACGCAGAAGACTCTGACAGTACGGAAGAAGAAGCGTCAGAAGACGAAGTAGACGATGAGCTAGAAGATTCCAGCGAGGGAGACGAGCTTGAAGATAGCGAATCCAATGATGAATTTGATGATAGCGATGATTCTGACGAGGAAGAATCTGCCAAAGAAATCATTAGTTCGCCGGAAAAAATGAGCGTAGACGAGGAGGACGTTGAGAGGGTGGTACAGAGTGAATCTTGTGGCGGGTGTCTTATGGATGTTGATTCTATTTCAAGGTTTGTGTATCAGCAGTTAGCGAATGATGCTAAACTTTCGTCGTCGGAGGAGGACGAGGAAGAAGAAGAAAGCTCCGACGAAGATTACGAGTAACAATTTTACCACAACAGGTTACAACACATTTTTTACACAACAAAATAACAAATTGGATGTTTGTTTTGTGTTATTTTTATAGGTCAGAAGAAGAGGAGTCAGAGGAGGAAGAATCGTCGTCAAGCGATGAAGACTATACCATATCCAAAAAGCCAATAGCATTGAAAAAGATAGGTGGTATACATTGTTGTGAGCGTTGTACAAGAGAAGAAGAGTGCCCCTCTTGTTTAAAATCAGTACCTTTTACAGAACGTTGTGCATGTTGTGGTATATGCAATACATGCACGCAGGTAGAAGGCCGCGCTCACATGACGTATTGTAAATCTAGTATGACATCGGCAAGACAAAAATTAGATGAGACATTAAAATTTGCGTTACAAATCCAAAAGGAAGAAGACGATCTGGAAGATTGGTTACCGAGACGAGAAGCTTCCTTACGTGGTTATAACTTATATGGGGAACATATTGAAGCCGGTATACATTTTCTGCATATGACAAGAATCCATAACCAGCCATCGCCGCCTAAAAAAGGCAGGAAGAAGCAGTTTCTTGCTACGGCTTTTAGACCGCGGCCGGACACACTTATAGTCTCTCCCCAGGACGCGGCTCGGCTAGTACCAACCGCAAATTTTACAACCCATACAAATATCAAAATTTTGAATTTACAACAGTTTTTGTAATTGTAGCGAAATCATTTGTTTTTGAATGTTTTCAAGGTGTGGGATGGTCAACATGAATCAGAAACGCTTGGGACAGAATGGGATGATCCATCGTTGAATGTCGTACTTATCAATGTCTATGTGAACAAAATGTAGATGTTATAACAATTTTGGTTTCAAAATGTTTGAACAGGTTGCGTTCCCGTTGTCGGATCAGGCTCAGACACACTGGTCATTGGCTATTCTTCGACGGCATAAAAAGAAAGTACGTTTCGTGTTCGCCAACATTTTTTGACAGGATACATCATACTATGCGTTTTTGTTTGTGTGTAGGTAGTGTTTGAACACCACGACTCAATGATGATTCGCCTGCCTGGTCTCGACCCTACAACTTTGTAACATCAACATATCAATTTTTCAACCCAAAAAGTTGATGAAGTTTGTGATTTTTGTTATTGTGTGTAGATTGGAGATGCCTTTCAATTTCAGTTCTTTCAGCGCAATACAAGAATACATCAACGAACATTCGTACATTTTTTATACCACAAAATTAAATTATGATTTTTGTTTTGATGTAGTTTTTGTTACAATGGTTTTTAAAATGTGTGCAGAAAACATTGGAAAGTACCAGATGAAAACCTTGTATATCGAATGAATCGACGGCAGCGACAACAAGATTCTTACTCATGTGGCATTTACGTTTTGTATTTTTTAATTTTTTTGAAAATAATTATTTCTTTAAATCTTGCCAAGAATATTTTTAGTTTTCTAATGTGATGTTGTCATTTTGGTAAACAAAAAAAGGTTGTGGTTGGATCAACTAGTTAACCATGATGTGCGGGACAATAGCGACCTGGCGATTTCTCAGCAGGCCGTTCGGTCTTTTCGGTATTCTTAAATTTTTCCTTTTTGTTTTAGAATTTTTTATTTTTTGTCGTTTAGTGCATTTTGTTGTTACAGGTATAGGTTGGGGGAGTTCATTCGGGGGATGTGTGAGGAAGAAGAGGAGGCATCTTGAGAGGGATGTCATAAAAGAATTGAAAAGTAAAAGTTGTCTGGAAGAAGAAGTCATCATTTGTTGGAAGGTAGTTAGAAAAGTTGTTGGTAAGTGTTGTAGTAGAAAAGATGTTTGTGTCAAAAATTCAAAAGTTGTTGTCAAAAAAATATCTGAAGCTCCGTATGATTGTACGTCTCTCCTTCCATGTTTTCTTCATTTTTCGAATTTTCAAAATTTCGTTTCATCAGGCGTGATCAATTTACAGTCGCGTTTTAATTTTAAAAACAGGTGAATGGTGACCAGACAAGTCACGTTGGTGACTTTGTTAATTTATTTATTATAATCTCAAATTTTAGCGTTTTTGATCTCGTTGAATGGGCCGATGGTTTTTATTTTTTTGTTTTCGATGTCAGAAAACAAAAAAGTAGAAGCTGTCTGAGAAACATAAATCATCATGTTGTAAGTTTGTAGGCAAGGGTTGTAGTGAAAATGTGTGTTCAATTTATGTATAATTAAAAACATTGTTACGGTCGAATACTAATACTATTGTTAAAATTGTTTTATATCTGGTTTTATGTCACCCAGACAGACATGTTCCGAATTTTTGAACTGTTAAATAGCAAGATCGAGAAATTTGTAGTCGTACGCAGTATGTCTAAATTCTTGCCTAGTTACCTGTTTGTAATCGCCAGTGCAGAAGGCGAGAACGGTTGCGCAAGCCGTAAGGTGCCATGCAAGACGGACACGTTTAACGCCTGTCCAGATGACAAACCATATCCTGCATTCGCTTGTTATCTAGGTTGCCTAACACAAAAACTACAAAACAAAATCAAAACGAATGTTTGAAGAAAATGTCAAATTAGTTTTTTGAATGTCTGCGTTTTTTTTTTTGTTGATACAGAGGATTATCATGGCGACCAAGAAAAAATGTCCGAAGAGTGTAACTGCCAAGAGCAAGAATCCACCTCTAATTTCGTATTCGACGTGACCTCCGAATGTAAGGGCAAGTACGCCGCATGCCTACATGAATTTTGTGAGGGAGGTCAAATCCCTACGGTCCTTTGTTACGACGCTGAAAAGCCAGATGCTAATGGCCAAGGTTCCAAAGCACATTGTGAGTGTTCTAGCGATTTGACGAACGCGTTCGTATGCCAGGATGGCCAACTACCTTGTACATTATCTCATTGTACTATCAATGGTACTGTCCCATTTGGCACAAAGATGTCCGTATGCTACAATACCAATGACCTTTCGGATGATGTAAGCATTAGTGATTTATGTCGTTGTGCCGATCCGTTAAACGGCGGGCCGAATGCGATTTCTAACGAAGATGGTTCTACTGGTTTTACTTACGGTAATGGCAATGAGAATGGTGGTAATGATGGTAATGGATTTACGTATGGGGAAGGTAGTAGTAATGGTAATAGTAATGACGGTGGTTCGTATACGCCGGATCAGCGTTGTGTATACCAAAATGGTTCTAATTATGCGGCTTGTTCTTGTACCGATGGTAGTACGCCGGGAGTGGATTGTTATGATCAGGTTGTTGCGCAGTCTGTGGACTCTTTATGTCAATGTAACGCTTTAGAAAACGGTGTTTCTGATGATGCGGTTAGCCAGCAGGAAGATAGTAGTGATGACGAAAATCAGTCGTCCTATTTCACTACAAGCTGTCTTGCTATCGCTCTGAGCTTATGCTATTTATTGATCTAGAAAATTCGAGATTTTGAATTTTGACAAACAGCAAATATTGCGTTTAACGCAATATTTGCTTACAATCATATCGCAACACGATAATATCGTTTTGCTTACAATAATTAATTTCAATATTCACAAATACAAGCGAAGTGTAAGCACCTTGTTGGCAGTGAGAAATCAGTTTTTGTGTGATGAGTTGTGAGTGAGAAAAATTTGAAATGTGAAATCCAAACCAACAAAATCTGTCTGTAGTGTAACATACAGCGTGTGCAAAATTCGAAAAATGTATTTCAAAAAACATCCTTGCGCCCGACCAAAATGTACATCCAACAAAACAACAACAACCAAAACCGAAAACGTACTACATCTTTTTTGAAAACGTTTAAAACGCATCATTCCATCTCACGTTTCTTGACGTTTACATTTCATCTCCCATCCATCATTTCACCAAAACGTCTATCAAAAATATCAACAAAATCCAATAATACAACAACAAAAAACAATATGAATACACAATTTCAAACATTTGAACATGACGCAAAACAAAAACGTTACGATATCAACAACATGGTAAAAACGAATTTGAAACATCGATGGTGGTAAACGCACAATTCCTCAAACTTACAACAATGCGGTGAAACATCAATGTAAAACAATTTTTCAAATCAACTACAAAACCAGTTTTGACGTTGTCTGTAAAACGTAGCACAACAAGTACATCAACATTTCCAAACCCAACTTTTTGTCAGTACAGAAAAACGTTTTTACTCAAACAACGTAGTAATTATTTAAGCAACAAAAACACGATCTTATGCGTACAGATAGTTAAGGTCGTATACACTTCAGCTCGTACAAGAACTTTTTTGAACCTGTAAATAATATTGATTAGGATTTTGTGAAGTAATACTAAAAGACAAGGAAATGTAAATGCCACCCACAATAAGAACAGGAAGCGCGAAAACCATTTCGCAGGTTTAGTATAGATTTTCAGTCTGCTAAACTACAACAAAACTTTTTTTACTACTAATACTACAAATCTATTTACTATCTAAGCACAAACACAAGACTCTAGAACAAAAATGCCGAAGGATCAAGACATGATGCGCCCTCGATCCTCCGCTTCGGGTAATACTCTACACATTAAAAATCAAATTTTAAAAATTTACAAAACGTTTTTCACATACAAAACATTGATTTTTGATCGTTTTTTTATCATTTTTGTAATGAAAAAATAGCGTCGGGGTCGAATACGCCATCTGCCGCGAGCAGTAGTCCAAATTTTTCGCAGGCCGATCTAACAAACATGTCTCAGGAGGAGTTGCAGCGGTTGGTTTTGGAATTGCAGGGCGAACGCAACACCACAGTGTAAACATTCTTTTTTCAACAAAAACATACACAAAGCTATAATTTTTTAAGTTTTTGTGGTACATTTTGATTTTGTAAAATAGAAATAATATGGACCAATTGAAGAAAACGATTAGTGCGTTGGCGTCGATCAGGGGAGGCGAACCGTCAAATTCTAGTAGCAGTCGCGTGAGCATCGAATCCATAACAGAATGGGCAACCCGTATTTTTTATTTTCCAAAAATCATTTCAACATGTCACAACATAAAACCCAATTGCTTTGGTGTATATCATGCATTTTTTGTTGTTTGTTAAATTGTTTTCATTTTTAATTTTTGTAAATTTATATTTTATCTAAATTTGTTTTTACATGTAGATTTGGAAAAAGATATGCAAGAGCTGGTAGAAAGGCGGCGCAGGCGGAGTGAAGACGTAGCAAGCTTGAAGAACCATATCAAGAGTTTGGAACGGATGTTTGAAGCTAGGAATCGATTCGGCTGTTGGATTTGTAACAAACATGCTGAAGTACCTTTTCACAATACAAAACTACACAAAAACAAAACAAAAACAACACTAGAGAAGTGTATTTTACAAATGTTGTCTTTCTGATTTTGTTGTTTCTTTAAAATTTCAAAATTTTAAATTTTGTAAAAATGTGATAGGAGGAAGAAGATGAAGAGCTTTCTCAAAATGAGATGGAAATGTTACGCCAAGAGCTTTCCTCCGTATCCCAAGAACTCCGCGAATGCAAGAAGAAGTTGTCTGAACATGCCATAGATAATCTGGAACAACGCGAAAAGAACGTAAAGAAGGTAGAAAACGCAGCCATAAGATCTGGTAGACGCTTATCTGATATAGTTAGAATTATGTCTGGCGCTGACGGCGTAGGCCCATTAGAATTCGAATTTGGTGGAAGGTAACAAAAAAAAATCATAAACACAAAATCATCATATTTCTTCAAAACACAATAAAAACATAGCGATTAGCAGTTTTTATCTGCCCATTCTTCTTTTCTTTGTATGATTTTCAATTTTGGTTTTTGTATTTTGGTGGAAGGGGTTCTGGAGATCAAGAAATGCTGGTGAACGACTTGCCATCAGACATCTCAGATAGTAGCGATGACAGTAGTAAACTATCCCTACGATCCTTTCCGTCTGTTCCTAATATAGAACCACCTAGTATTTTGAAGGATGAAACAAGCATTCCAAGGAATTTGGGTGTCAAATTTGCTAGTGATGATATGTTAGAAGATGAAGCGCCAGCAACTAGTGGGTTAGTTTGTATACCTGTACCTTCCACTGGCCTTAGTCAAAGGGAAACGACAGCTACGGAAGGGTATAGCGTTATTGATGGACAACAATCTGAAGGAGAGGCTAGTGTTAGTAGTGAAAAGCGCCGTTCTATTAGAGGTCGATTATCAACTCCCTATGCGCCGGAGGAAGTTACGGCGGTGGCTCAATCAGGAACGCCATCTACTAGCACTGACGCACAGAAGAAAAGCAATACCGTATCTTTTCCCGAAGGAGATGAAAACCTTGAGGATAAAAATACCTACGAGCTAGAAGAACCACCTACGAGGGTTGCTAGGGAACGTATCCCCACACCTTATTTTAGAATAGTAGAAGGAAGGAACGAATCCGCCAAAAAACATACAGAGGAGTTCAACGCCAATGCATCCAAACCTGAGGAGGAGCCTATAGATAGAAAACGTATGTCGAGGAATTCGCATTTTTGTACAAACGTGCCTAGAAAGATACCGAAAAATGATAGTAAGGAAGATATACATGGTGGTGCAAACCGGGAGAGTGTAGAAAGCAATCCCATGGCAATACCTCATGATGTTTCTTTTAGTGTTAATGGTGAGGTAATCAAATTTGATAGAAGCGAAGCTGTGGTGCATGGTGGCGTTAGTCCAGATGCCTCACCAAAACGAGGCAATGGCATTGATAAAAGCAAAGATGACGATGACGATATGCGACCTAGCATGCAGCTACCAGCAGAAAGAGTACGTCGTGATACCATGATGAAACTTCCAGAATTCCGTGCGTCTAGAAATCAGCTAGGTAACTCCCCACCAGCACAGCCTCGCGCTAGTGTTAATTTTGAGGATGAATCGGATGTAGAGGTAATAGAAGTACCACAGGAAACAGACAGTGCTAAGATCAAAAAAGCCCGGGCGCGTATCGCAACACCTTGGATCCGCTCTACTAGTAGCGAATCTGCCCCCGGCGTGAAATTTCAAGAGGATGTAGATTTTGTAGAATTCGGTGACGAAGAAAGCGGCGAAGATGGCGAGCAGAGAGAAAAACGTAAGGCTAGGGCACGTATTGCTACTCCTTTTGTAAGTAATGCCGAGGCGGAGGTAGAATCCCACAAACAGCTGACTTTTACAGACGTCGAAAAGATTCCTATAGACTACGATGAAGATAGCCAATTACCGCCTAAAAGGCCCTCTAGAGGTAGATTAGCAACACCGTTCTTCCAGGGATTAGGTTCGTCCAGCGGGGTGCCCAATGCACCTACAACTGCACCTACAAGTAGAGCGCCTACTAGTTTTGGAGGCGAATCTAGAGGAGAGGTGACTGTTCTTTTTTCAGACGTTGATGATGTGGAAGAAATTCCTACTGCGCCAGCTACTCAACAGCGGCCTACGAGAGATAGGATATCCACACCGCATATAAGTCAAGAAGCTGTGCATCAACAATTTGGCAAGGCTAGTGATCATGTCTCATTTTCAGTCGAAACACAAAAAGTTGAGGTAGATTCTCCTATGGTGAATGCGGAACTTAGACCTACTAGATCTAGAATGGCAACTCCTTATGTGGATCCGGCAGCAATTCCTGCTGCCATGGCCAATGACATCAAAACCGATAGCGCGCCTAGTGGTGTAAAATTTAGCGC
>JACLAD010009943.1_pt1 | contig 18407 bp, 11 predicted proteins | sample 8027901 | NCBI WGS metagenome assembly JACLAD01 (sample SAMN15725071, study PRJNA655200) | protist metagenome | isolation source: fluorescence activated cell sorting (FACS) single amplified genomes of... | place: Spain: Blaines Bay Microbial Observatory, Mediterranean Sea | collected 2016-07-05 | reverse complement strand
TCCAGGATCAGATATCTATGGTGGACTTGCTTCCACATATGACTATGGTCCTCTTGGCGCGCAACTGAAGAAGAATGTTGTGGACTCATGGTGGTCATTCTTCGTCGAGCGAAAAGCGGATGTCGTTGGCATTGACTCTTCAATTCTACTGCACCCTTCTGTTTGGAAGACCTCGGGGCATGTGGAGCAGTTTACGGATCCGCTCTTTGAGTGCAGATCTTGCCAAGCTAGGGGTCGGGCGGACAAAGTTTTGGAGGATGATCATGGCATTCCTCCGGAAGAAGTTGCTGCGCTCGTTGAGGACGTGCAGCTGCTGTCAAAGAAGCTGCGGGAAGTGGGAGCAAAGTGTGATGAATGCGGCAGCAGTGATCTGAGCGACGTTCGCGCTTTCAACATGCTGATGAAGACGCGGCTTGGCGCAGCGGAGAAGATAGCCTCTGGCAGTGATAAGCCATTGTCTGCCGATGGCGATGATGATAGTGATGTCTTTCTTCGAGCGGAGACAGCTCAGGGCTGCTTCATCAATTTTGCGAATGTATCCTCTGCAATCCGAGGGAAGATGCCCTTCGGCGTGGCGCAGGTTGGCAAGGCGTTCAGGAATGAGATATCTCCCGGCAACTTCATCTTTCGCACACGAGAATTTGAAATGTTAGAGATGCAGTACTTTTGCCGAGAAGATGAATCTGTCGAGCAGTACGGTCGCTGGCGTGAGGAGTCGCTACAGTGGCTCCATGCGCAGGGTCTCTCTGAGTCCATGATCAGAGAGCGAGAGTATTCGGATGATGAAGTTGCACACTATGCGTCTGCCACGACTGATCTGGAATACAAGTTTCCGTTTGGATGGGGAGAAATTGTTGGCGTTGCAGCTCGTGGAGATTTTGATCTATCACGCCACGCCTCTGCATCGGGGAAGCCACTCGATCACCTCGATACACGCTCAGGTACGAGATTCATTCCGCACGTTGTGGAGCCATCGTTCGGTCTGGGCCGTGTGATGATGGCCATTCTCTGCTCGGCTGCCACGACGGAGACCGAGGGAGAGAGCGATGGGGTCGATGCTGGTGGTGCCAGTGATGCGGCTAATTCTGCTGCTCCACGGCGTAAGGGTCAGTCGCGGAGTAGGACAGTGCTGCAGCTAGCAGACCATCTGGCACCAGTGAAGCTGGCCGTGCTCCCCGTGGTTCGCAACAATGAAGACATCATGAGAGTATCTGAGGACATTTTTAAGAAGCTGCAACACCGCATGGGAAGTTGCGAATTTGACGCGACCAGCTCTGTCGGAAAAAGATACAAACGCTATGATGAAATAGGAACTCCCTTTTGCGTGACAATCGACAATGACACCATCGATCACGGAACGGTAACTGTGAGGAACCGGGATACAAAGGTGCAGGCAAAGATGAGCATTGAGGAGCTCGCAGATGTCGCTAATGGTGGGCTCTACGGCATTCGGCGCCAGGTGGGTCTTTTGAGCTAGCCATATCGCAAATCAATTTTTTTTTTGTCTTCAAAAACTAACGAGACAACCTTCCTTTGCAACGCGGCCATTTTCTTTTGGTCATTTTCTTTTGGTCAGAAGCCGCCACTCCGAAGAGCGCTCTTGAAGGAGCGAACAAATTGTGATGGCACGTAGTAAAGGTAAATGCGAGACTTGCTCGTTTTCCCGCTTTGCAGCGCCAGTACGGAGTACTTTCCATCCTCGATTTTTTCAGACAAAATTTTGCTGACGCCGCCAAGAGGGAGCTTCCTCGTCGATGACTCGCTCTGAATCCACAGTTGCTGCAGCTGCGGCTTTAGCGTCAGCCTCGCGACTTTTCCTGTCCCCGCTAAGCGCGCGACGAGCGGTGCGGAAGGGAGCCCTAGATCGATGTAATTATTTCCTACCATGAAGCCTGACGCTTCTGTCGGAGGCCCCATAGATAGCACAGACTTGTGCTGCTTCTCCTCTAGATTGATTTTGTCCGCGCTGTCTTTCCCTTTCATAGCCATCTCATCGTCAAATCCAATGACATCATGCGCAGGTACAGCGCTCGAAGCAGATGCGACAGCCATGACTGTGGAGAGCGTGGTTCCTATGAGTTTCAGCTTCGACTTGTTCTTCAACCCAGCACCCTTTAACGTGTTCGACTCCTTCAGAAGCCCTTTAAACATGACCTTCTGCAGGCTACGATCGACACCGCTCAACTGCTCGAGCTTCACCCTGAGATCCGTCGTCGACGCGTTCTCAGAAATGTCGAACGTGTATTTTTGCGAGCCATGCTTCACAAAGAGCTTCAACATCGCCCCACCGCCGTCTCCACCATCTTGTGCTGCTGCTGCTGCTGCTGCTGCTGATTCTTCTGTAGCTGCCCCTGACTCAGATGCGGAAGCGAGGAGCGAAGCCATTATTTCTTTCTGATTCTTCTGTAGCTGCCTGCGTCGGATGTTGTTAGGGTTAAAGTTAGGGTTTCTAACCAAAGGAGAAAAATCAAAGAGAAAAAAGAAGAAAGAAAATGAAATAAGCAGAAGAAGAAGAAGAAGAAGAAGAAGGAATGGCGGACGCCCGGCAGGATGCGAGGGAGGCGGAAGATTCTTCGAAACCTGGAGGAGGTGAAAAATTACGAGAGGCAGAAGAAGTGTACGACGTGCTGATCATTCCAAAAGGGATCAGCCAGAAGAGAATGGAGATGCTTGCCCGCTTCGCACCACGTCTGCCGTGGATTGGTTTTTGTGATGCGCTATCTATACATGCAGGAATCAAGCAGCTGAATGGTAGTAGTAATGGCAGTAGTCATGGCAGTAGTAATGGTAGTAGTAATGGCAGTAGTAATGGTGATGGCGATGGTGATGGTGGTAGTAGTAGAAGTACCGGTGGCAAGCAGCCGTGGAAGTCGTCGTGGCGGTGTGTTGTGGCAAATCCGAACTTGCATACGTTGACTTCGCGGAGTGGCGAGGTAGCTGCCACTAGACAGTCCGACCTCTGCGAGTTCTTGCGCACGTACTTTGAAGGTGTCCCAGATCCCTCTGCAGATACATGGTTATTTGTCTTGCCCTCATTCTTGGAGCATGCCTCTTTCAACCAGAGCCCTGCGCTGCACTGCGTTCCTTTCCCCGCCAGCGTGCAGAGGAGGCCAGAAAAACGTGCGCGGTTGGAGCGTGAAAGCGCGAGTTCTGGAACTGCCCCAGCCAGGGTAACCTCTTCGGCTGAAGAATCTTTTGCAACCGGAAATTTGCGACAAAAAATTCCAAAGCATGCTTGCCAGCGGAGCACGACGCTAGCGACTACGGCAGTCAATGCAGGCCTGTGCTCAGCATTTGAAGAGTATCTCTCCTATCTTCGCACGCATAGGCTGACGGATGAGTTCGGAGACAATCCAAGTAGCAGGATTGCGTCTTACATGAGAATTTTAGCGACGCTGCGGGGCTGGGGGGAAAAGATTACCGAGGAAAATGCACATGAGCTCATAGACAGAGCTCCTTATATCAATAGCAAGGCTGTTACAAAGATATGTGCCATCTTGGCCACAGGCAGCTTCCCGAAATTGGATGCTCTTCGACGTTCTTCCAGGAGAAATGCCACAAGAAACATTTGCAGGCTTCATGGTGTCGGGCCTGCGCTGGCAACAGAGATCGTAGACAAACACCAAATCTCAAGCGTCGAGGAACTGCAACGCCGTGTTAGGAAAGGAGATATAGACTTGCGAACAATTACGCACAATTCTACCGACATGTTCATGTTGGACCACTTCCAGGAGCTCCAGCGCCCCGTCCAAGATAGCGATGTCGCCAGTATTAAGCGGCTCTTAGAGAAACTTGCGGCAAAGGCCAATCTCAAGTTCGCACTCGTAGGAGGCATTTGCAGAGGAAAGCCATCGTCGCACGATTTGGACTTTCTATTCACAGTCAATGATGCCTGGGACTCGGAGAAAGGCAAGAATTTTGATGCAATACGCAGCCAGCAGAGGCTTTTATCGTGGTTGAGGAACAATGGTCACATTGTTCATACCATGAAAGGGAACCGCAGCAGTTCCGCGGCGAAAGCAGCGCAAGTTTTGGGCGACGAAGAGGTCGCTGTTCACCTTACTGTCTTCAAAGCGCAGAGCGGCCGCCATGTTCGGGTCGATATCTCAACCGTTCCTCCACGCCATTGGGCATTCGCACTGTTGCGCTGGTCGGGCTCTGCAGCTTTTGTGCGCTCAATGCAGCACTACGTCAAGCATGACTTTAAACTGAGAGTGGTGGAGAAGGGCTCTGAGTGGCGATTGTCGCAGAAGGGGCTAGTCCGTCTTGAGCTCATTAACGGTAGAGAACCTGGAACAATCATCGAACGTCCAAATTTGGAGAGTCAGGAGGAGATCTTCAAGTTTCTAAACCTGGACTATCGAAAGGAACACGAGCGATGTGCATAAAATATGTACAGAATCAGAGGCAAATTAGAAAGCAAAAGTTAAATGATAGAAGAAGAAGAAGAAGAAGACGATTTTTTTTAGAAAGAGTCATTAGAGAGTGGTAGATCCATTATTCTCATTTTCTCGCTGATGCTTCTTCTTGCCTCGCCTAACTGCGTCTTTGAAAAGCTCTGCTAGACGGCCATCGGGATCCCCAAGTTTCAGGGCCTCATAGTATGCGCATGCAGCATCCTCGTAAGATTCCATCGCAGAGAGGGCCTTTCCAGCTCTGTAGTGGCCCTTCTTCCAGTCAGGCTTGATGCGGAGGGCCTCATTGCAGTCAGAGAGTGCAAGCTCGTACTTTTTCAACTTAAGATAGCAAGCCGCACGGTTTCCCCACAGGAGATAGTTCTCTGAGTTTGCCGTGATGCCCTCACCGTAGGCTTCTGCAGCTTCAAGATATTTTTGTTCTCGGAAAAATGCATTTCCCTTCGATCGAGCAATCTCCGCTCGCTGAAGCGCCTCTGCCGAAGTGCCCGCAGATCGCTGTGAGGTTGACGCAGCCCCTTGCTCAGGAGAGGCCTTCTTCGTCGCCACAACTGCTGGAGCATCAAAGTCGTCTGGCATATGTTGCGAAAGGAGCTCTACCGTTGTTGCGTTGCCCACATCTGCTGCCAGTTTAATGGGCAGCGCGCCATCGTCGCTCTCTTTTGTCAGGCATGACTTTCCATCTGCTGTTGAGAGGAGGGCGCTAGCTGCCAATCTTGCCTGAGTGTCGTCAGGCATCTCGGCACACATATGCAGCACTGTAAGCCCCCCTGGAAGGGATGATAGAACATTGGCTCCTGCAGTAGCAAGGGCAGCAACAGATGTTCCACTCCCACTGGCAGCAGCAAGGATTATGGGAGCAAGCCCCATTTCATTTTCAGCATTTGGATTTGCGCCATGTTTAAGGAGAACCTCCAATGCCTCCGTATGTCCCTCCCCCGCTGCCCAATGCAGAGCGGTGCCTGTTGATTTTGCCTGAAAGTCAACAACTGCCCCCTTTGCGCAAAGACTATCTATTGCTTTGCAATTGTTTGCCCCAGCAGCGCGTTGCAAGGCGCTCACCCCATTATTATCGCATGCATTTGCTTCTGACTTCCTCTGAAGTAGCACGTCGACTGTCTCTGCTGCTCCATCTGCGTTAGATCCAGCAGCGAGAATCAGCGGAGTGCTCCCTTCGCTATCCATAGCGTGTACAAGGGCATGGTTCAGGTCCAAAATCGCAGAACACATTTTTGCCTGACCCCTGTGAGCAGCAAAGTGCAGAGCGTTACGCCCATGCGCATCTTTGTACCGCGCAAGCTTTTTTGGCCCATTCTCTTTCAGTTTCTCCCTTAGTCCTTCTACGTCGCCCTCCTGCGCAGCTTTCAGCAGCGCCTCAACTGCCGCTTTTGTTGTCTTCACCAGCTCCGCATTAGCCTGCTGCTGCTGCTTCGTTTCAGGTTTCACGTTCCCTCCAGTAAAGGAAGCCATTTATTTCACTGCTCTTCTTCTCGTATCACTTTTTTTATTAAAATTTTTTATTCTTTCTGTTTTTAATTTTTCGCGGAAAATTTGTGGCACGCATGACATTACCCTAATTCATCGCCTTCTCCGGTTTCCTCTCCTTCCGCCCTGCGCTGAAGAGGGCTTGAAGATCGGTGGTCGCTTGCGCCCACCGTCAAGCGTCTGCAGATCCCTTCTTCGCCCCCCTACTATTGTTCGATTTCGGGCCATGCGCAGCCATTTGATAGCAATTGCCTTTGAAGCTGCATTCAAGTGAACACGGTTCTTTGCCCACAGCATCGCGTCGTCATCATCCTCATCATCGTCAGAAATGTAGACCTTGCCGCCTGTTCTCCCACCGCGTTTCCGCACCGCCGCGCTGGCTTTCCTCTTCCACTTGAGCAGAATTGCAGTTGCTGAGGCAGAAAGAAACACGGGCCCAAATTTAGGCATGCCATCACCATCACTTTCATCGTCGGATACCATCAGGCCCTTTTGCCTGCGCATCATCTTCTCTTTGTCAATCTCCTGCTGCTCCTGGATGCATTTCAGACAGAGAGTGCGGAACTTGGCATTCCTGTTAAAGAATTGCTTCCACGCAACCTGGTCAAACTCGTCGCTGGGATACTGCTTTTCAAATCGGTCTCCAAGAACCTCAATGGGTATGACGAGCTGTACCTGGAGTCGCTGCCGGCTAAGGCACTTTTCGCACTCGTTCTTTCGCGCCCTGTTTATGAGCGGCTGGACCACTTCACGTAGCCGCTTTCTTCTGCGTGCCTGCGCAAGCCATAGCCGTGCGATGGATCTCGACGAGGTGCTCAAGCTGTGACAGGTCTCCAGAAATTGAAATTTTTGGTCCCGATAACTTCATATTATCTCCTCCGACACCAGAAGACGAAGCGCTGCTCCGCTGGTTGAGCGACAAAGTACCATGAATGACCGACATAGATACAAAAAAAGTCGTTCCTTTATGCGCCATCACATCAATATCATATATCCCGATTCCATTGATGAGGAGTTGTGAGTCTTCATCGACAGATTGCTCCGCAGGGACTGAAAATAGCGGTCTATCATTTACAGCGCTGACTCTGATCTCTCTCGAAGCAGTCGCACTTCTCGGTTCTGAGCGCGTGCCAGTGTGGCCCTGATCAGTCACTTTCAAGGTTATATTTTCAACTCCGTGCCAGTTTGGAAAAGGTGTGTACGTGATATGATTGAGCGCTCGGTTTGCATCCTCTATAGTCGCCGAGAAGCTCACTTGGGCGTCTTTCTTTCCATCTCCCGATACGTAGCTCAGCCCGCCAAAAAGTGACGTTCCATTGTCTAATTCCAGGCTGACTGTGCCATGCTCAGCCTGCACCGAAACGTCAACTTGTCCTCCAGGCATTGCCGAGACGTCTCTGTCAGAGACTTCAAATCCTGCAATTGTAATAGGCACATCTTCGCTGGTATTGACGAATTTCGAAGGTGCAGTAATCCATGGCGCCTCACCGGCTACCCTCGTCATGACGAGGAGCGTCCGGCTTGACGCGTAGCCATCAAGAATATTTTGCAGAGTGCGCCATTCCTTCACTGCACTACCAAAAGTTCTCCACTGCAAATGTGCAGTATGGGGCCCTGCAGGCAGGGAAGCAACGACTGTTCCAGTGAGCCCAATATTTCCCTGTACAGCCACATCAGTTCCCGCCCCCGCAGCCCTTGCGATCATTGGCCTGCCATCGATGACGAGCCGAGTGGCAACGGAGCTCCACCGCTGCCACAGCCAAGAGTCAAAGTTTGGCCCTTTCCCAAAGTTCCCAAAGGTTCCCTGGGAAATTGCAACATCGTAGTGAAGAGTAACGCTTCCTGGGGAAGGTAGAGTAAACGCAACGGCAGAGGATTTTGCACCAATATCGCGCCACGTGGAGCTCAGGGACGAATTGACGGGGCGCGAGGTGTCCCTTGTTATCTGGGCATCCTCCACTTCCTGCGAAGCGACAAAGGGATAGTGTTCACCAGTCACTATGAAGCTCCTTCCAGACACGAATCCATCTAAAAAGCCAGGATGGCACCACCATGTCGCCACGTTACCCCCTACCTTTTTCCACTCCACGCGCGCTACGTGCCTTCCTGCTGGAAGTTTGAGGACCAGCTCTCCTGAAAGAGCAGCGCCTGCTGACGTCTTCGTCAGTGTCCATGATGCTGCGCTTGATTCTCGAAACGCCCTCCCATCTATTGATATCCTCGTCATGATGGAGTCCACCTGGCGAAGCGGATTTTCAACTCCAACCCTCTGTGGCTGAACCTGCAGCGAATATGAAAAGCGCAGGCTCCATGTGCGAGGAGTAGTGAAGGATATCTCCATGCCTCTTATGCTTTCCCATGCTGAGCTCACCTTTGTGCGGGCCATGGAAAGTGGCTGGGAGTACCACAAATACTTTTGCCCGCCACTTGCAATGAGGCTCCGACTGGCTGCGTATCCCTCGTGAAGCTTGGGGACACTGCTCCATGAGGACACAATGCTTCCCCACTTTCGCCACTGCACAGTGATGTTGTGTACGCCCTTTTGTAACCTCACAAGAGCATAACCACGAAGCTGCCTCGTCGAAATTTCGCGGGATCCAAGAGGCGATGCGTGACTTCCTGACTGCCGATAACTGTTGATAGACAATGAGAAGAGACATGTTAGACAGAATTCAAGCAAAATAATCGTGCTGACGTAGCTCTTACTTAGCGCGTGGACTTACGGTATGTTGTCAATCTTGAGTCTTGCGCCCAAAAAGTCGGCGACGACGCTCGATTGACGCTGACCATCATTAATAAAGTCGCCACCAGGATGGTTTGCCTTCGTCGCAATCGCAACCATGGAGTACTGGGCTATGATTGTCATTGCCCGTGTCAACGATATCTGAATCGAAGTCTCAGGCACGTCTTGCCAGATGCCCGTCTCATTCAAACGCACAGTGCTCAGAGGGAAAACACTCCAGGTGAGCTCAGCGGCGTCTTTCGCATTCGAGACGGCACCGCTCCATTCGGCCTCCATTTGATACAAGCGCAGATCTTCAGCTGTCATGCCATTAATTTTGTCATCATACAAGAGTGAGTCTGATCGTAGGGCAAGTGTTGCCAGAATCGCAGCCATGAGGCCGGTGCGTAAAAAGGAAAGCATCTTTTCTTGCTAGAATTCCAGATTCAAATGTGCTTCTCTACCGGTTGCAGAGTTCCAGCCTGTGTATCATGCCTGGTAAGTCTTTGCTGATGTGCCGTTTTCCTCTTCGACGACAGTCGTCCAGGTGTCAAGAACTAGAAGGAAAGGAATGCAGAGCTGCGTTGGCTTTTCCGTTTCGAATCTGGGTTTGTCTGTTTGTTTGTTTGTTTGTTTGTTTGTTTGCTTTCTGTGTCCTCCTCTTTGTTTGTCTACTGTTCTCTCGACGTGGTTTTTTTTAACCCTCCATGCGCGTCGTCGATCAGAAATGAAATTCATTCCAGAGGGAGAGGGAGCCCTGTCCAGAGTCCCTTTGTGTGCTGTATTGTGGGCGTTGGTTGGTCGCTTGAAGGTCTCCTATTGTGTGTAGCTCCAGGAAATTAACGACGGTGGTACAACAACTTCACAGAATGGCAAGGAAAATAACCAATCGCAGGAGGGTTATTTTTTGAAAAAAAGTCCCTAAATATGCACATTATCCCTAAAACAAACACCACCTGAAAAGAAGAAGAAAAAACATGCGTTCAACAACCTTCGCACTCGTGTTCGCCTTATGGTATGCGACATCGTGCCTTTGCACGTCCTCGACAAAGGTGATACTGAAAAATAGAGTTCTGGAGGATAAGGTCGTTCTGCTCTGGCTACAACTTTTTGCGTCCGTCATCTCTATCCTTGGGCTGCACTTCGTCGGTGTAATTCCAAAACTTCGTGCGCGCCTAAATTTCAGGCAGTTGCGACACATTATTCGTATATGCATCGTGTATACGGGTGGATTTTTTTGCTTACAAAGTGGGTTATCCTACTGCTCCGTCAGCTTGAGTGTGACGACAAGGGCATTAGAGCCAGTCGTTACCTGCATCTTTGGTGCACTCTTCCTCCGGGATGAGAGCATATCCAAGACGATGTGGCTATCTCTCGCCCCAATCGTTATTGGTGTCTCCAGCTCTGCGATGAGCGACATGACCTTTAACGTCCGTGGCTTTGCATTTCTTTTCTTGGCAGACATTTTTTTCAGTCTGCGGTCTCTTGCGGTCAAAAAGATGAGAAAAGATCTGGCCGATAAATCGACGATGCTCAACGGTACCGAGACTTATTTTGCTGTATGCTGGACAGGATTGCTGCTTCTCACATTTTTGTTTATGTGCAAAGAGACTTTAAACTTACTCCTCCCGGCTCCACACGGTGAAGATGTCGATGTAAAATCATCCAGCATTGAAAATGTTAGACAGGCCTTCTCTTCTAGCGTTGGAATTCTGCTTGTGAACACAATGACTTTCGCAGCCTACAATTGCTCGTCGTACACACTTTTGGGAAGCATATCGATGGCATCGCACGCAGTACTCAATGCAATGAGACAGGCCGTCGTTGTGGCTTTCTCTGCTTGGTACTTTGCCCGTTCGTTTACAATGCTCAACATGCTTGGTGTGTTCTTGTCTTTCGTGGGTGTGGCTCTCTTTAAGCGTGCGAGCAGAGTGAAGCCAAAGGGAACGCTTTTGTAGTCGCATACATTTAGAGAGAATTATATATAAATATATATATATATATATATATATATAGAGAGAGAGATAAACATAACTAATATCTGTCATCAGTCTCAGCCTGTACGTCCACTTGTTCGCACAAAATATCCACATATCTCCAAAACTTTTCCCTCTGCTTTCTACCTCTCCATATGCGCTGAAGTTGTATCGCACATTTGTTTAAGGTACTCATGCCTTCTTTCGGAGGAGGAGATGCCTGCCCATTGCTATCTCTGCGCAATTCTCGTACGCCGCGTTTCGCATTGTTCAGCTCTATGCGCAAACTATCACGCTCAACCTCTATTGCCTTTATTCTTGATGCTTGAGATTTAATCGTATTCAATGCATTCTTTAGTCTTTCCTCCATCTGCTCAAGTTGAGATTCTGCATCGAGCACCTCGAGATGCAATTTTGTTATCTTCTCTGTCTGCTTCACAGAATCTTTTCTCTGCTGCTGCAGCGCATGTTTCATTTCTCTGTTGCCTTTCGGTGAACCTGCGCTTTCGACAAGTTGTTGCTCATGGCTTACAGTAGTTTCCACATGCCTCTGTATCTCATATTTGAGCTCGCTTTCTAATCGAGCCACTTCATCCGACAATTTTTCAGCGCGTCTAGCTTGACGTTTCGCTTCTGCCTCTGAACTCTCTAACCTTTTTTCTAATCTCTCAAGCTCCTCAAGCGCCTCGGAGAGGTGCCCTGTAAGTTCGCGCGTTGTTGGGCTGCTGCTTACACTCTTCTTCTTGCCCTTGCTCTCGACCGGATTCATAAGCTGTCCTTCCCTGTGATTGATCCTGCCGTTCTGCCACTTGAACTTTGTTAACCTTTTATGGAGCTCTTCCAACCTGACCTCCCTGCTGGGGCTTCTGCTCCTCTCTGAAACGGATATGAGATATTTTTGTTTGTTGTTGCGCTTTCATTCCAACTTTGTTTCAGTATATAAATACTACTACTCGACAGAGTAGAATAGAATGCCCGTCATTGTCATCCTCGTTGTTTTGCTCGCTGCAAAGAGCTGGCTGCTGATTGGCAAAGAAAAGCTCTCCTATAATTTCAGCTATTTTTTTTGCCATTCTGTGCTTGTATCTGCCAGCAACAACAACAAAAGAAGAAAAAAAACGTCGTGAGCGAGCAATTTCTACTCGCTCTTGAAATGAATACTAAAAAAAATGAGAAAGGGCCAAAAAATTGAAACACATCTTTATAAAAGAAAACAACATGATGACGGTAATAAATGAACAACGTTATGAGGCAGGTGACATGAAACAGGTCAAGCAGCGTTTTTCATTTTCATTTTCATTTTCATTTTCATTTTTTTTTTTTTTTTTTTTTTTTTTTGTCTCTCTTTTAGGAGCAATGCGGCTCATCATTTCTTCGGAAGATGATCCAGGGCGCGACGCTTTGACAGGACGCAAGAACGCTGTGACACATACCATGACGATTCAAGTCGATATCCCTCAGAGCTGGACTCTCGAGCCTGTATTTAAGCTCAAGAATTGGTTCATCATGAATTGGAACTCAAAGTTTCCAGACAGGCCCATCAGTGGGAGGCACTCGCTGATGCTGAACTCAGACGGTGTCACTGTGAATGACGCTGATGTTGTGCGAGACTTTTTCGAAGAGGGGGAGCAATGTTACATCCAGCGAGGTTCAAGACTGCCGCTCTCGCCCTCGAAAGTCGTTGGAGCGATGGCCAAGGCAAGTGTCGTTGCGCGCAGGAAACGGATGGACGCACGGGCAGCTGAAATTGAGGCACGGTATGATGCTGAGAGCGAGGCTGTGATGGACATCAATGCATATAGGGCATTCTTCCCCAGTGTTGCTGCTCTAGCTTCGACGGGCGAGACAGAGGCGCTTCGCATCGCCGTGAATGAATTTGGGGAGGATGTGAATAGTATGCAGAGAAGCACTGGGAGAATGCCGCCAATTTCGTGCGCCATAATTCAGGGATACGCTGCGACGGCTGAATTTCTCATGGAGAACGGAGCAGACATCAATATGACAGATGCGGATGGATGGTCACCTCTTGTGCATGCAGTGCGGAATGGGAACGAGTACTTGGTTAAAAAGCTGCTAGATGCGGGTGCTGTAAGGGCGAGTGTAGTAAAGGATGGGATATGGCGAGGCGAAAATGTTATTATGCACGCCCGCGTCATTGAAGACATGAGACTGCGAAATAGAATTATAGAAATCGTGCGGACACGCGGAGTTCCAGAAGACTGGATCGACGTCATCGAGGAGCATTGGAAGGAAGTTGGTGGACGTGCTGCTCCAGAGCTTTTTTCGGACGAGAAAGTTGAAGCAGACCTACAAAGAGCCCTTGAGGGCGCCAAGCGGCCACCGCCAACACAACTCATGCCCGCACCTAGCACGGACTATGAAAGGCGACGGGATGCGGCCATCCTCGATAAACTGTGGACTGTTGTCGCCCAGAAGGATGAGAAGGATAAGGATCCACTCATGGGAAAAACATGGTTACTCCGATCGTTGGCCACCAATCCGCGTGTCTCGTCCCTTCTTCGCCGTGTTCCACAGCTGCGAGTTCTACTGCAGCCGACACTTTGGAGGGATGCATTTATTGCAATGGACACCTTGAACGCAGGATTCTGCAGCAAGAGAGAATGGTGCGCCTTTGCCAGGATTACCGTACGTCATGGGGCACAGCGCGTCGTCCTGCGTCAAGTATTTGATTCTATCGATGTGAAGCGTGAGGGAGTCCTCGAAAAAAGGGCACTGCTCGTGGAGCTTTCAAATCCAAGTTCACTGACGACAACACTTGTCTCCAAAGTGGATAGGCTCTCCGACCTCTTGCATCCAAAACGCTGGCGCCGAGCCCTCCTCAACATGAGGACAAAAGAGAAGGATCGCATCACGTTTTCTGAATTCTATAACTTTTGCGCGCGAAAGCTTCGTGAGCTCACAGATCTTGAGGTTGAGACGGATAAGGATAGGATGATTCGCGAGGCGCGAGAAAGAGAGGAGGAGCTGTCACGGCGGCAGAATGGGGCGCGAGAGATGCTTCGCAATTCGCACGTTTTGAGAGGTCTCGAGCTCTTTAGGACACTGTCAAAATCGGAGGAGGCCAGAGTCATCCAGATGATGGAGATACGGTATTACGAAAAGGACGAAGAGATATTGAGGCAAGGCGAGGCCGCGGACGAACTCTTTGTCATCCTCCTTGGCTCTTCTCGTTTGCAGCAGAAGCTGACTGTGACAAAGACAAGCCCGAAGGGCGAGATCTATGAGGTCGAGGAAAGTGTTGAAATTGGCATTATTAAATCGCTGCAGTATATGGGTGAGCAGGCGCTTCTCGATGATTCTGCGACACGCGGGGCTACAGCCGTCGCTCGTGAACAAAATACGTGTGCGGCAGTCCTGCACAGAGATATTTTCAAGCAACTCATCGAGACCTCTGACTATGAGACGACGCAAAAATATCTCAGCGCAATCGCATCACTTCGTGAGAGATCGCGCCGTTACCAAGATCGCGATGCCGCGCGAAGAGCTGCAGAGAGCGAGAAGGCGGAGAGGGCACGGCTTGGCCTCGACTCGAGCAAAGGAAACACGGCAGCAAGAATGAAGGAGCTCAAGTTGGAGATGAATAAACTTTTGCAGCAAAATCGAACGCTGGAAACTATCGATCTATTCGCAGGCATGCGCGCAGAGGAGCTAAAAAGAGTCGCTTCTCGTTTGAAGGTCCGAACGCACATGCCGGGAGATGTTGTCCTCATGCAGCAGGCCCCTGCATCTGAGATGCTAATTCTACTCCGCGGCAAAATTGAGCTTTTCCAATTTCTAGACATGGCAAATTCAGAAGAGTCTATCAAAACCATTGCAACGCTTGAGGCAAATCCTGAGAAAAATAGTATTCATGTCCTTGGTGCCCAATGCCTCGTCGACAATGCAGCAAGGAGGGGCTGCTCGGCCAAGTGTGTGGGCAGTAATGATGATAATGCCATGGCGTTGCTTGCCATTCTCTCTCGAAGGTCGTTTCAAGCGCTCATGCGTACTTGCGAGACAGATGAGGACAAACAGCATTACGAGCGCATCTCGACAAATATCAAGCTGCAGCAAGCGGAACATCGGGCAAGGGACAAGGCCCGCAGGCTCGAGGTCCTCCGGAATTCCAATGTGATGGATAAAGTCATGCTATTTTCGCAGCTAGACCATGAAGAAATAGAACGGATTATAAAGTTGATGGACGTTAAGATATGTTCAGATGGTGAGCTCGTGTTTCGGCAGGGCAATCCTGCAGACAAAATGATGGTCATTTTAGAGGGCCAGCTATGTCTATCTCAATGGGTGGATCAGGCACAGCGTGAGCTCTCTGAAAAAGTATTATGCACACTCTCTACAAATGCAACGGTTGGTGAAGTATCTCTTGTCAACGACGAGTCTACACGTGGGGCATCTGGAAGGGCTGTGGGGAGCGTCTGGCTTGCAACCCTTGATCGCAAAGCTTTCAAGAAGATTGTATCTACCAGCAGTGCTGTCAACAGAGCTCTGTATGACTCTAGAATTTCTAAGCTCAAGGCTCAAGCCCAGGAGCTAAAGATGAAGGACGAGCAAAGGAGGATTGCTGCTCTTAATGAGTATTCGAAAAAGTCGAACATGTTGAAGCGCCTGCGACAGTCGGATATCCTGCGCAAGCTTCCTCTCTTTGAGGCTCTGTCTGACAATGAGGTCGCACGTGTGTTGGGTATGATGAACATTCGATTTTTGAAAGATGGTGATATCGTCTTTCGGGAAAAGGAGCCTGCAAAGGAATTTATGATCGTATTTGAGGGTGCTGTGCGCCTTGTGCAGGAGATATCAAAGGATGAAGTTGTCGAGCAGGAGGGTAGTAGTCAGGGGAATGTCATTGCTGGGCACAAGTATCGATCCATTTTTGATGCCCTTCCCCATCAGGCACTTGGCGAAGCATCATTGACTCAAGAGGATGCAACAAGAGGCCTTACGGGGATAGCCATTGGTACAACAACTCTGGCCGTGCTCTCGCACAAGTCCTTTTCTATCATGGTGAAAACGTCATCCTTTGCGACGCGGAAACATTTTAGAGATGTTGGGCTAATGATCAAGGCAAAGTCAGAGGAGTACAAGCGAAAAGATCAGGAAAGAAAGGAGCTTTTGGGCCGTGCAAAAGCAAAGCTCAGTGCGTACTTGCGGATCACGGCAGCATCAGGGGAGACGCAGTTACTTCGATCTCTGCGAGCCATTTTTGAAGCCATTGATAGCAACAGTGATGGAGTCCTTAGCAAATCCGAAATGCTGCGCGCGGTAACTGGAAACAAGGACCTTGCTGCCATGATTGAAATTTTCCCACCTCTCCATCCACTTCTTGATCCACAGAGCCATCGCGACTTATATGCAAAGTTGAGTTCGTTTGATGATAGCACAAAAGGTGTCACCCTTGAAGGGATGCACGCATTTGTGGTAGGTGTAAATGAGCAATCTGCCGAAGAGCAGATGTTAGAGGCAGAACATAGAAACACGAAGACATTGCTCAAGACTGTCTTCAAAGCGATGGATACGGACGGAAATGGATCCATTTCACGAACGGAGCTTCTCCGCGCAGTTACATCGAATGACGTGGTCCAGGAGATTTGTCGTGCGCAGCCTCGGTTGCTCCCCTTGTTGCGACCGCATACTTATGAAAAAACATTCCGTGAGATGGATGTGGACGGTGATAATTCCGTAGACATCGAGGAACTGACCACGTTTGTTCTGAAACTCCATGCAGATGAAGCAAAGCGTATTAAGTTGGAGCAACGGCAGCGAAGACGATTAGAAAGGAAAACAGAGCAGCAAGAAAAGGACAGGATAGCAGATGCAATGTTTCAAGATACAATCGGATTTGCCATTGGCGGAAGCTGCACTCGCATCGATGCTCTGCGACAAATTGCACTTGGGCGTCAGCGAAATATGCACTCGGTGCTCCATCGTGCATGGAGAAACGATGACGTCCTTTTTCCTCTGCTATCTCCAAAGACATTTGATTCCGCTTTTCGGGCAATTGACCGAAATAGCGACGGTAAATTTAACCTGGAAGATATTAGCAAAGCGAGAGTCAGATTACGCCGCGAACACCGTCTTCAAGTACGTTCACATCTTGGGCGGCAGAAGAAAAAAACGAATGACATCCATTCGCAAAAGCCTGCGAAACGGAAGAAGAGGAAGAAGTTGAAGATGAAAATGAAGCTCAAGCTGCTCATGATGGGAGGCCTTGGAAAGAAAAAGAAGAAGCAGAAGCAGAAGCAGAAGAAAAAGACACGAATATTGACTTCCGCGGGAAGACTCCTCGGATCATCTTCTCTGACAACGATCATGAAAGGGAAACCAGAAGAAACACGATTGCCAAAGTTATCGTTGGCGGCATCGCTTCCAAGTCTATCAAAAGCCCAACGTAATGACCGTGATGAGGATACAGCACTGGCATCTTCGTTACCGAACTTTGCAGCTCCTCGCAAACTCGATAGCGATGAAATTTTACAGAAGGACGATGAAGTCGATGCTGCACTGGCAAAATTGCCAAAAGTCCAGAATGGTGACAAAGAGCGACGGGGTGAAGATGATGATGATGATGATGATGTTGATGAGGATGCAAGTGAAAGAGAGGGTACAATTGAATCTCTAAATCACGCAAATGCGGAGAACGTTGAGAACCAAGACACCGAGATGACAATTGGTGATAGCGATTCTCAGCAAACCATAGATGCAGAGGAAAATTTCGAAGAAAATTCTTTCACTGAAAACGAAGATTATTCTGATTCAGAAGGTGAAAAGGAGGGGCACTCGGCGAGCGAAGACTTTATCGACTCTGCGGAAGAGGATGTCTTTTCTGGCTCCGCAGACGAAGATTTCACAGATTCAGAAGAAGGAGGTGGAGATGTCATGGACTCAGCAGAAGAAGAATTTACCGACTCAGCAGCAGAAGATTTCACAGACTCGGCAGAAGAAGATTTCACAGACTCGGCAGAAGAAGATTACGCTGACTCGGTAGAAGAAGATTACACGGATTCCGCAGAAGAAGAATCAAAATAATTAGGGATTTATTGTTTTTAGATTAATTGCCTGCAACCTGCAAGCAAGAAGGAAGCGCATGTCGCGTAGACGTATCTCTGATGATGCAGCATACAGCGACATCTCGGCACGCGCCAAGACAATACTGCGATACTTACTTGAGGAGCACAGCGATGTTCCAGGCAATTTTTCATCGTGGCAGAAACCACAGCATGTCCCTTCTGGGCCTGCTCAGGATACACGTGACTTGAAAAGAATGCCGCGAAAGTGCGCTGCGGTGAAAGAATTTAACATGATGGCTGGCCAACCTGACTTTGAACCAAAGATACTGGAGAAGAAGAGGTATGCAACTGCATCGCAGCGTCCAAGCCCAGCATCACGCTATTTTCAAAAGACTTTCCGCAAAAAAACTATTTCGCAAGCACCCAATGGTTCGTCTACGAGTGCAGCGACTTTGAATAATTTCCGCCCGTCGAAGAGCCTGCCACAACCGCGGCCTCGGCCCTTTGGAGCAGCAACATCACTCCTCCTTTTACGTACATCATATCGAGAGAAAAAAATCGAACAGTTGAGTTGAGTTGAGTTGAATTACTGGAAAAATGATTTTATAGAAAGCTGTGACCTTTGGTGTCCTGCATTCGTCTTCCTTTGCACCACGGATGAACGATTCTTCATTTGATGTTCTATTTCCTGCCGTATATCATCCGGCAGCTCTTTGAGGACACTCGCATCGACCATGCCCCAGTCATAGGTACTGGTTGGGACTGCTCTAAGCGCACTCTGTGCACT
>JACLAD010009776.1_pt1 | contig 18413 bp, 20 predicted proteins | sample 8027901 | NCBI WGS metagenome assembly JACLAD01 (sample SAMN15725071, study PRJNA655200) | protist metagenome | isolation source: fluorescence activated cell sorting (FACS) single amplified genomes of... | place: Spain: Blaines Bay Microbial Observatory, Mediterranean Sea | collected 2016-07-05 | reverse complement strand
TTGTCGTATTCAGAGTCCTTAGTCTTTTCTTCATCGATTCCAACAATCACTGTGCTGCTGATTGTACCATCACTAATTACATCATCGACCCCGGTTATCGTAACAGTCTGCGCTTTACTCCAGTTGTCCAAACTGAAAGTTAGTAAGGAGGGAGAGACCAAGACATCGAAGGGATTGCTGGAAACTACTGAAAATACCACATTACCAATAGGTTCAGAGTCCAGCGCAACGGTGAAGGTATCGGTATGTGAATTACCACTTGATTCGGTTAAGGCAGTCGCATTCTCACTGACAGTAAATCCTGCGGGTACCGTGGTAAAGTTGTCCAACTCTGAACTGACACTCTGCAAGTCTGCATCACTGGCAACCTTACTGCTCAAACCCTGATCATTGAGTGTGCTGTGCAGGTGCTTGATGGCCCTTGTTGCTGTGACCATTGTCTTACCAACTGCAGCTGTCACCGACTTCGTCGCATTATCAAATGCCTCCACCGAGACATCAAAATTCACTGACTTTGCTGCCAAAGTCGTCTTCGTAGAATCATTGATACTGATCCCATTGCTTGGATCTCCATCCGCATCTAAGGTCTGCAGTAGTCGACTAAGATTGATTACCTTTTGGTCAGCCGTCCCACTAGCACCCATCACCTCTACTGGAGTCAGCTTGGCAGCTCCCGTCACACTTCCCAATGAAATGCCACCAATTGTGAAACTGACCTGATCACCCGGATTGTAGTAGAAGCGACCGCTGGAATCCGTTACACCACCTAGGCCGGTGGTGGTGGAGTAATCTACTCCAGCCACAGCGCTATCAAGAAAAACCCCTGGTGAACCTTCTTGCTGAACATTGTCAGCAGTAATCACCTCATCTTCTGTAGGGGCACAACTGGAGTTGAGCAATAGAGTACATACGAGGAATGTGAGAGCTAGATTACGGAACCCGGACATTGTTGATCTCCAGTTCTGATTGGGTATTTTTCCAATAGCGATATGTAGTTCTGTTCGTCATGGTATCTTGCTAAGAACACCTCAACATTTCTTACTAAATTTTTTGCTTAAATCAGAAATCTTTTCCGGACGGGCTCATTCGTCAGAGAAATCCATCAATGGTATCTCTAACAAAATTATTGCCTAGAAGACACTTACCCTGCTTGGCAAGTGAGGGGTACTCCCAGCCCTGAGGCTGAAATTAGAATGTGGAAGGAAAATTTTTTGTAATGTTCTGACAAACTCCCTTTTTGTCAACTGACAAACAAGATTTTGAAAACTTTCTTCTTATATAGACATCAAAAAGCAATTTTTCTACCCAAGTTTATCTGAAACAATAATTATCAATTTTCAGACGAATTCCGTCTAACAAGGACAGAATGGAGAGCCAGCCCAGTGGATGAACTGTTGCCAAATGAAAACAAGATTATCAGAAAAGTTGCTCCAGAACAATTGGAGCTTTTGCATTGAGGGAAGCCCAAGTCGTCACCTGGGCTTCCGGAAGGATTACGTCGGTAGATTAACGCTCGAGAACGTCTTGGATGTCCTTGATGACACCATTGGTCAACGGCACGATGGGCAGGTCGTTGGGATCATCCCCAAAGGGGTCTTCGATCTCCAGACCAATCTCTTCGATACCCACCAAGGCATAGATGAAGAAGGCCATGATCACCAAAGTCATGTAGCCAAACTGGGGAATCAGGACGAAGGGCAGAGTGACGAAATAGATCCCCATGAACACCTTGAGCTGGTTCACATAAGCGAAGGGCAAAGGTGTTTGACGAATTCTCCTCAAGGCATGCGTAGCCGCCTGCAAATCGGCAATTGATTGAGCAATCGGATTAAACTCCGAGGGATGCATCCAGCGCTTGCGGACTCCCAACCGTAGCTCCACATTCAGCATACTGAGCAAGCCATTTAGCTTGTTACTGTGCTGATTCAACCGCTGATGCAGCTGGCCAGTCAGCTTACCCATCGATTTCAGAGTGATTCCATCCCGCAAGTCATCTCGCATCGCCCCCATGTAGGCCGCCAGTAGCATGCCAATTTGTTGACGGTACTCTTTCTCCTCTTCTGGAATCACTGCATTCGCTTGATTCATTAGGTTGCGTGCTCCAATGCACAGTGAACCCAGTTGCTTTCTTCCCTCCCAGTAGCGATCGTAAGAAGTGTTGGTCCGGAAGACCAATAACAACCCGAGCGCGACCCCGACAATAGAGTGAGCTTGGGAGCTCATCTCGAATCCTAGTCCTGTGAACTCAAAAAATAGGATTAAGGCCAGAGACCACAGCATCATTACAAAGACGTAGGGCAACACTCGTGGAAGCACCGTACCTGTGTAGGCGAAAATGATCTTCAGGCGCTTGTCAGACTGGTAATTAATCATCGGACTTCTCTCAAAGTAAGCATCTAGGGCAGTGAGAATCTTTCTCCATCTAACTCCATGTACAACTGACGCAAGTATAATTTTTTCACAATGAGCAAAATTTTGGCCCATTCATCCTATAAAGAACGCTGACTTCAAATTGAATTGTGATCCTTAGGATGGTCTTAAGCTCAGGGAATTCTTAAACTTTCGCCTTTATCAAAGCTTTCCGACAAACATATTCTCATTATCTTTCGAACGAACCCATCTACTTGTCAACTTCTAGTTTTGGAATATTAGCATAAGAGACTCAACGAGTTTAGACACAAAAACAAAAAATCTGAACTGCTGGGTGCTTTAACTTTTAATTGTGCCAGGAGGGCTTGTTGACTTCAACCTAGGAGAGAAGCTTAGAGGGGAACCGCCTGATGCAGTGAATGGATCACAGGCGACACCAGTATCTACAAAAATGAGTTGGGGAGCTATTGAAGATTTTGGATCTGGATAATAATAAGCAGCCAAGGACCATCAGCGGATTGCTTCAGCCGATGTCTGGCACCTCAAGAGCCGTTTCGAGCACACCAAGAATGATAAAGATGGCCACCATGAAGATGAGCCAGATAAAGAAGTTTCTACCGTCATTCATCATAACTGACTCCTGCTCTTTTGGATTTGGAGTTGTAGCATGGTAGATTAAGTGCAGTTAGTAGTTACCTATCAGTCAGTAATGTCAAGTGATGGTTTCATAAAAAAACTACTGCATTGGCTGATTTTACCTTATCTTTAAGACTACAGGCAATTGATTACAAAAGCCCGAAGAGCACATCAACGAACAGAAATATTAGGGTTATCAGTAGCTTATCCGGGTAGCGGAACCAATGAAAAGGACCACAGTGTTCTCAAAGCAGGTTAACTTGAGCAATGGCTACAGAAGCGAAATAAGTGGAAAGTGAGGTCTTGGTGAACCGAAGAACCACAACTCATTATGAAGTCCAGCAAGTTATGGCTCTTGGCGAGTCCGGTAGGGTGATGATTGGGATCTGCGGCGGATTTATCAGGAAATATCTGGAACCTCCAGAAGTGTCTCCAGTACTGCGAGTGTGACAAATATTGCGACCATGAAGACGAGCCACACAAAGAAATTTCTACCTTCGTTCATAGGTAGTTCTCCCGAGGATTGTTGGGCTAAATCCGCAGAGAATGAAGGAGAAGTCAGACTGGCACAATTCGGATGAGCTTCCGATTAGCTTGATTGGCCTAAAGGCTCTAGTTCTCTGAGGGAGATGTTTTGAGTAATGCCAATGAAGCGAAAATACAGCTCACACAAACCGGTGTAAGCAATCCCTTCTTCCATCATTTCTATCTGATGTGATAACGCTTCCTTGCGAGCTGGCAAATCCATTTGGGATTTGGCCTCTGCAATATCCGGGGCAATTGTGTTTTTTCTTGTTAGCTAACAACGAATCTGAGATTCAACTGCTCCTTCCAAGCCCAACAGGGAACGTCCACCTTACCTTTATGCCAAAACGGACAGCAGACTGCAGGCACCCTAAAAGACCGGCACCAGCAATCTTCTTGGTGGACCGTTAGAGAAGAAGATAGGTCAATCGCTTTACTTCTGAAAAACCTCCTCGAAAAATGTGGCTGTGGCCGGCAACTCATCCACAAAAGGAACCTTACCAGGTCTGCTGAGCAATTCTTCGATGTAGGTTTCTAATTGCTGCCTTTTGAACTGTTCCATTGAGATCTGCTGCTGTAGATCTTCGATGCACAACTCCAACTGCTCCCGTTTCAATTGTTCTACTGCCTGTCGCTCTTGCTGATCCTTGAACTGCTCCCTCATCAGTTTCAGTTCCCCAACTAGCTCGTTGAATCCAGTAATGGGCATTTTGCGTCCTCGATAGCTGTGTGATCCTTTAATTGTCTGAACAACAGTGCATAGTAAATGCCCTGGTGAGGTCAACAGTGCTAGCGCATGATCGAGTGATTTTGCAGATCTTTGGAAATTAGTCCCTTTTCTGCCCTAGCTTGTCCAACAGTTGCTGGATCGTTTGCTCCATCTGCAACCGCTGTTGCTGCTCCTCATTCAATTGCTTTTGCAGTTGCTCGATCTCATTGGACAGTTTCAGCAACTCTGCTGCGACCTCATTAAAGTTGGAGATAGACATGACAGGAACCTTTGGTGGTACTTTCGGTTAGTATGGAAATCCTAAAGATCACCGATTGGTGAGCATAACAATAGTGAAAATACGGCGCCACCTACCTCAATTGAGACAGGACGAACCTGCCGATTACTCGTGCCTTGATCCAATCAGCGTTTGTAGGGTTTACGATCATGGACCCGGTAGCTAGGACGATCATTTTCAATTGAAGTTGAGACAAGTTCCATCAATTTGCAGAGATCTTAATTAGTCTCGGCAATTTGGATTCATGATGCCAATTGAAGTCTTTGTCCTGCAAAATTTTTCTTTATCAAAGCGGGTGTTTTTCAAGTTCGCACCTATGAAATTCGTATCTTTCAGGATGGCTCCGAGCAAGTTTGCGCTTCGCAAGTCAGCGCCACTAAAATCTGTTCCACTTAGATTAGCCATACTTAAATCTGCACCACGCAAGTTTGCCAGGCTCAATCTTGCTCCACTCAAATTAGTTATACTTAAATCTGCACTGCGTAAGTTAGCTCCTAGCAAATCAGCCCTACTAAAATTAACTTCTACCAATTTAGCTTCACGAAGATTAGCTTCACGAAGATTGGCTTCACGAAGATTGGCCCCTAGCAAATCAGCGCCACTCAGGTTAGCCCTTTCAAAATTTGCGTGGCTCAGATCACATCTTTCACAGATATTCATTAATAAGAATGTATCTAAAGCTGTCTGCTTATACCCCAAGGCTTTGGTAGTGAATAATGTGATTGCCAGTAAGAGAAAGATAAATAATTTCATACTAGTATCCTCGATCTGATCTCCTTAATCATAAGCCTAATTAATGCTGAGCCGTAGCATTCCTGCAGACTCCTAGTGCCACCAACACAATCCTTATCAGGATCTTGATCACCAACGGAGAAACTGGGTGCATCTGCGAAAAAAGAAGTGACTGGCCAGATTTTGAGAATTTTCTCAAACACAGACTTGTTCATCAAAAAATTATCAACAGATACATCAAAGCGAACTCGCATCAATTTCGATTGTATTTACAATGGGCTTCAGATCAAAATATAAGAGTCTCAACTGATCACACCCCACCGTAATTTCAATTTCATCCTTAGTAACACCCACCTTTGGACCATCTTCCCGACCAGTAATTTCTTGCTGAAAACTATATTTTTCCTCAAGAACATCAATTAGTTTTTCTCTCAAAGACCCGCATTGCCTACTCGAATTTGTGGCCCAACCTTCAACCCCCAGGATCCTCCGAGTTTGCTTGTCATAGAGGAGAAGGTATTCAGAAAAAAGTGGATTGGGTTGCGGTGGTTCAAAGGCAACCACTACTATCTCTGGATCGGATCTTCTCCAGGCCCAAGCGTTCGGATTAACGTTCAAGCTGACAGCGTCATGTACTGCTAAATTGCCACCATACTTATCTTCGGTATATTCTTCGCCTAAACGAATTCCAAAAACTTCAGTGACATTTACTCCCTGATTATTTGCTCCAACAACACGATACTGTGCCACTCGATTACTCTCATGGTTGAATAAGCTCCGCGACTCGTCCCCTTCCATTTCCATGTGATGGGGACTCTTGCCAGAACAACCAGAGTTGATAGAAATCAACAAAGCAAGGTAAAGCGTTTTTAAGTGGATCAATCTACCTATATTTGTCATTAGGTCTCCTACATGTCTTGGTGATTCGTCAGAAGTGGGTAAATGTCATGCAATTTACCAAACATCTTGGACCATTTCTTCTGTGATCTGCTAGCCTGATCCGCAGTAGACAATACAATTTTTCTGTCAGTTTTATTCTATTTGTTCTGGAGTTAGTGCCTACAAGTTGTTGAGTTTATAAATGGAGCCTGGATGAGCGCAATGGAAACATTACATCACTGTGCTCATCCTGACTCTATTCTCTATGGCACCAGCCCGTGGTGTCCAACGCTACCGTTGCCAAGCCTGCCGACAGATCTTTCAGACCCTACGACGCGGCAAAGATCCAGCACACAAACAACTGGCCTGTCAGCTCTATCTAGAAGGGATGGGGATGCGAGCTATCAGCCGTGATTTACTGTTTCTGCAGCGAAACAGATTACCACATGGATCAACCATGGGAGCATGGGAGGAGTCTTTCATTGATGACAGGTAAACAGATGCAAAATCAGAAACGAATTGTTCTCAACGACAGCCAAGGCGATTTGGTCGTTGACCCCCTGATGGGCGGGGCTGTGGTCAGCTATGAGTTTAAAACGAGCCAAGGGTTGATTCCAATCCTGCGGCCGGGGGATTCTTTTCAGCGATCCGGTCCCTTTAGCCTGGGCTGCAACGTGCTCGTGCCGTTTGCAAACCGTATCTCTGGTGGTGGATTTGAGACTCCTCAAGGAATTTTACCACTCTCTCCCAATCTGGTTGGGGAGCCGTTCCCCATTCATGGCAATGGTTTCCAAGTCCCCTGGCAGGTCAGTCAAGTCAAGGATCATGAGATCTGTTTGACATTGCAGAGCCATGGGCCCAGTCGCTTTCAATATTCAGCGCAATTAAGTTACGTGTTGAAGCTTGGGTCATTGCAAATGGAGTTGGAGGTGAACAATGAGGCGGAGGAAGCGCTACCTTACGGCCTGGGTTTTCATCCTTGGCTTGCTCGAGAGGCAAATTGCCAACTCCGATTCAACGCAACTGGTTGCTGGCTCGAAGATTTCGAGCATCTACCGACAGAGCATGTTCCGCCTGGCTCTGGTTCCTCGACAGATTTTAGTACAGCACGTGATTTCCCTGACAGTTTGCTAAACAATGCCTACACTGGCTGGGATGGAATCGCAAATTTGATCCGGCCTCAACATGGATTGTCCGTACAGGTCACGGCAGAAAGCCCCCTGAATTGCTTGCAGATCTACAGCCCTGCTACTGAGGCAGATTTTGTTTGCATTGAACCTGTCAACCATACTGTTGATGCCTTGAACAATGTTGGCAAGCCCGGAGTCATCAGTCCCAAATGGTTGGAAAAAGGAGAGCGTATTTCTGTGAAGTTCTGCATTGAGCCGAGGTTGATGTAGGGTCGATTGCAGATCATTCCGAACTCAAAAAGCATTGATACCTATTCAGCAAGGACACCTGAAGGCCCCGAATGCCTGAGTACAAAAGATATTAGAGGAACAGATTCGACAGAATGTGGTCAACACTAAGTGAGCAAAAAGGTGTGACGAAGATTCTGAGTATCCAGTTTTTTCTCAAAATTTCGGAAGTGTTGTCAATTGATCTGTTGAATGGCTAGAGAGAGGGCTAGAAAGTTCAACCAAGCACCTAGGATAGAGTACCGGATTGATTGAAAGGGGGGCTTGACTTCAATCACCTGTGATGCAATAAGTCAATGATTCTATCATTTGATAGAAAGTAATTTTACCGTTGCTCACAAAAAACAGGTCACTATGGAGTGTTTATGATTAGGAACCAAGGTGGATGTCACTGTGGGAAAGTTCGATTTACCACGGAGTACGACCCGTTGTTAGTAGGGCAGTGCCATTGTGCTCGATGTAGAAGGCTTTTTGGGACAGTCGCTGTATCGGCAATGTTTGGTAAAGACGAAGTTGAAATTACGGGTGAGACCGTTGAATACACTTTCAACGGTGGCAGCGGAATGCCAGTTCATTTGCATTCATGCCCGACGTGCTCAACAAGAGTTTATGGCGAACCTGAGGCATTTAATGGGGTCATAGGTATCGTTTTGGGTGCCTTTGATAACTCTCTTGAGTTTGAACCTAAGGGAGAAATTTTCACAAACTACAAAATGAAATGGCTACGAGACAGTGGCTGTATTCAAGAGTCCTTTGAAGAAGCTGCCGTCATGGAACGTATGCAAGCCATGATGGAAAATTTGGATCAGCGTACATAAGGCCAAACGATTAATTTTTACCTGTGATCTCCTAACAGTTTGCATCACCCCGAGCAGTGGCTCCGTGATGCAACTCCCCAGCCCTGCTCAATCACACAACGCTTCACACGGCACTCCATCTTTATCCCTATCCAAGCTCTGGGTGTTGCACTGGGTCACCTACGCCTGTGCTTCCGCACAGGTCTTTGTCATTGTATCTAAGTGTCCTTGACTTTTATTGATGACTTCTTTGAACATTAGCCACCCTACTAAAAGGGCCGTGACTGACAATAAGTATTCTATTTGAAGATCATTATCTGAAAGGGAACTTATGACAATCAAATATAACAGAATCATGAACGTGAAACCTGGGTCAATGCCTGCTGTCGTAGAAATGGGGCCAAAAATTATTGAGTTAACCCAAAAAATACTCGGGGATGATTTTGCTGGTGATGCTCGCTTTTATGTTAGAATTCTAGGCCCATTCAATCAGGTCATGTGGTCTTGGGAAGAGGAAAGTATAGATGAAGAGATGGCTCAGGCAGCTAAGCTCCGTGCGAATCAAGAGTTTAATCAGATGGTCTCTGAAATCGAGTCACATATGGAAAGTAGTTCAGTTGGTGATACACTCTGGATGGAGATTAGCAAAACAGATTAATATAAGTTTGTCTGTTGGTATCAGTAATGTTGAATAGTGCTGGAGAAGTCACTTGGTCTGCACCAACACTAGGCGCGGCAATCTGGCGGGTACGGGGGGCTATTCGTTTTGATGTTGGTCAGGTGCATCCAGAAATTGCTTGATCCTCTGCCTGCAGTCGTAGCAACCCCTCGACCCACTCATCTTTAACACCAGTCAGTTTCGCCAGCACTCGCGCCTGACGGCAGCAATCCCTGATCGTAGTGACTCCAACTTCTCGATGATTTGTTTGGTCCCAGTAATGGGCATTGTGCCCTCAGTACCTCAATGATCCATCAGATGGATTTTGATGGCATGCCCTAGCTCATTTTCACTTATTTTAGTTTGCCGAAACGCCCATCATGAAGATGGTCATACAATTCAAAAGGAAAAGGCATTTCCTTTGCCATTTCTTTCATACCATCACTTACAGGTCCACATACTTGAACTCTTTCAAAACCACATAATTTAAATATTTCATCTCCATTAGGTTGGAAAAAACCTTCAATATGGCCTAGCCAGGCCTCATTACTTCTAAAAATTTCATTAATGATTAATTTGTTATCGCTACTGATACTCCATTGCCATAAGTCAGCATTACCCTGAGCATCTACAGTTTTCCCACCTTCCTCCAGTAATTTAGCAAGCTCATCAGCTTTACCTTCAAAAACATTACCTTCTACTTGAACATGGATCAGATCACTTTTAGCCATTGTTTTCCTCAAAAAAAATTAGAAATTTAATCGAGCCTTTTTGAAGGACTACTGATTAACACAATTTATCTTTTCACAGGTTTAGAAGAACGAAGCAATCAAATAGTGAAAGGATTAGGAAGAGTCACCACGTCTGTAGCAGGATCAGGTACTGATTTTGGCGAGGCAGTGGGGGGCCTGTTCAATGCATCACCAGCAGCACTTCAAGTCACGTTTCACCACAGAAATCAGGGAGACAAAATGAAGACCGTAATGGTACTAGTTGGAGTGTTTCTGCTGGTGTTCTCAGAGAACCTGCTTGCCTGCCACGAATCTGATTTTGATGGAGAAGAACTATTGGTGGGTACATCTTTTTTTGGAGGTCACACTGGCGACAATAAAATGGGAAGGGCTGTTTCTGTAAAAGAAAATTTCAAAATGTTGACTGGAAACATTACTCAAGCAACCACCATTACTTCCAATTACACGATTGATACTTTTGCAACAACTACAAACTGCAACTGGCGTACTGCCAATATTCAGAAGTTCTTCAACGACAGTTACCAGCAGATTGCAGAAGAGAGTGCCCAAGGGTCTGGGCAACATCTGGAAGCATTGGCTTCACTGACTGGCTGTAGTACCGAACAGTACGGGACCTTTGAGACCGTCATGAATCGCAATCACAGATACGTCTTTGCAGACAAGGACTACGATGGTTCCATCAACAACTTCTTCACAGTCCTCAATGCGGATAAGGATCTGCTGAAGTGCTGGGGTCAGTCGTAGCAGTTAAACCATCTGCAACGTCATTTAGGACCTAAGAATCTGTTCCTCGAGATCCAACTCTACTCTTTTTCCCCATAGCTGGATCAAGGCCTTAAATACAGGTCCGATCTCACCATTACCGATTGGTAGACCATTGATCTTCGTGACTGGAGCCACACAATAAGGAGTGCTTGCCAAAAAGGCTTCCTCTGCGTTGATCACGTCATAAACCTGAAAATCCTTCTCTATCCAGTTGATATCAAGTTCTGCCGCCAGTTGCCTTAGGAATTGGCTGCTAACTCCCGGCAGAATATTTCTTGAGGTAGGGCTCCAGATCGCTCCTGCTTTGTACATCAAGAAATTAGAACCACTGGTTTCTGCAACGTTTCCTTGCACGTCCAAGCACAGAGAAATCGCTTTAGGATCGACTAGGTGAGTTTCTTTGTCGGCTAACCACCAGTGCATCCTACTTCTGCATTTAATCTTTGGATCAATACATTCTGGTGGAACGTGCCGAATAGATGGGGTTACGACATGTGCGCCTTTGGTGTAAAAATGACGCCAAATGGAAAAGGGTAGGGGAAAGGTGTGAATACAGAAAGTGGGGTTCATTTCCTTGTTCTGGCCTGCAGCACCAGCGTATGCTCTAAATTCGCCTGGGGAAATAAATTGAATACACCCAAGCTCCTGATCTGGCCTTAGAAACTGAGAATTGTGCTTGACCAACTCCTCAATAATATTTTGGGTTTCCAATTTTGATTCAGCAGGTTCAATCCTCGCAAATTTGCAGGATCGGTAAAATCTTTCGACATGTTGATCTAGTTGAAAGATTTGATGGTTAAATGTTCTTTCCATATCAGTCAGGGTCGCTCCCAATACAACTGCTGCATCGTAAATAGCAATGCTGGCCTGATTGGCAGGAATCAGTTGTCCGTTTAAATAGACGAGTTCTTCTTGGCTCATTCAGATTGCCTGATGGTGGTTGTTGGCAGTAAGACGAAACATGGAATTTGAACAGTATGTGCGTGAAAGCGGATGAATTAGTTCACAGACAGACTGAAACTGACGCTTCGGCTAGGCGCAGTTTTAGTCTTTGAATAACAATAATCAGGTCGAAGAGATGTGATGTGTCGGGAGAAGAATTTATTTTCGCAGTACGCCTAAATTGCGCCTGGAAATAAATTTAGAAGAATTTAGGAGAGAAAGAATTACTGTAAGTATTTGATTTTACTGGCGCACCTATCAGGATTCGAACCTGAGACCTTCTGAACCGCAATCAGACGCTCTATCCAGCTGAGCTATAGGTGCGTGCAGTGAGGACCAAGAGGTGTGGCGGAGGAGGAGGGATTCGAACCCTCGGTACAGTTACCCATACGGCACATTAGCAATGTGCTGGTTTCAGCCACTCACCCACTCCTCCGGAGCAGAACCGCTTGGCGGAGGGAGAGGGATTCGAACCCCCGAAGCTCTCGCTTAACGGTTTTCAAGACCGCCGGTTTAAACCACTCACCCATCCCTCCAAAAGCCGAAAAGAATAGGCTGCTGACGTGGAGAATGCAAGATTATTTTGATGGAATCACAGGGGGGATTTGTCTGACCGCAGCTAGCGTTGGCTGGCTTTTACCACGGTCAGAACACAAAGGTAGGAGAGACGTAGAAGCAATCAGCTCAGCAGTTGAACAACCGACTCTGCACGAGCATTTGCCTGAGCAAGCATCGCAGTAGAAGACTCGACCATGATCTGATCTCGGGTGAACTTGGTCATTGCCTCGGCCATGTCTGCGTCTCGGATTACAGATTCTGAACTCATCACGTTCTCGTGAGCAATACGCAGATAGTTCAGGTTACTCTCCAGATTGTTCTTCTGAAAGGCCCCAATTTCAGCACGAGTGGAAGAGACTTCTTCCAAAGCCCGATCCAGGACTCTCATCGAATCCTGGGCCTTGACCGGGTTGGTGACATCCACCTCAGACAAAGAGCCGAAGCCACTCACATTCTCAACTCCAGTGCCGAGTTTGTCTGTACGCATGTTGCGTAAGGCCAGCGAAGTTGTCTGCGATGGGTTGGAACCGATCTGGAAAACCAAGGAATTCTGAGCAAGCGTGACGTTCCCTGCGCTGACTCCTGACAGGTTGCCCAGCGCAGTCTCAGAGAGTTGCATCGGTGGATCAAGAGAGTCCGGAATATCAGCAGGATCTGGTTGCCCTGGTAAGGCCAAACCCGAGTAGCGGACTGCCAAGCCATCGGTGCTGGCATTGCCAGTATTCCCAGTCAGGACTTGCCCGACACCTGTTGCTTCCTCTCCGTTGATCTCCCCCGCAACGTCCAAACCGTTTGCGATCGTATCATACACGTCGCTCTTGGTGGACAGGATCCCTTGCGTTGTACTGGAAACCTTGAAGCTGTGCTGGCTGCCAAATTCCTTGTGACGAAGGCTAATGAGCTGGGGAGCGTTTGCTTCTGTCTCATCTTCGGGAGTTCTCATCAACTCCACGTTCAAACCCGCTTCTTGGATTGCTGCGTTCAGAGCATTCAGGTTGTTTTCAACCGTCTCACCTTTGATCGTCCTGAAGTTGACCGTTTTCGAACCCTCAGTAATGGTCAATTGCTCGCCACGATCAATGATCTCATTATCCAGGGCAACCATTCCAGCCATCTGGGCTCGACGTGCCGCCTGGTTGAGAATGACTTCGTAACCAGAAGCACCAGAACTTTGCGTGGCTTGGGTCGCTCCCACAAATTCCAGGTTCGCTCCAGAAGTCACCCCAGTAGCACCTTTGCTCCCGTCCAACAGCACCTTCATGCCAAACTGTCGGCTTTGAACCACCCGGTTGATAGTAGCCAGGATGTTGTTGATCTCCTTCTGATCTGCCTGCAGCATCACCTCATCATTCACTGCTTCGTTGGCAGCATGAACCGCTAACTGCCGGGCTGTGATCAGAGCAGAGCTGACTTCATCCAAAGCTGCTTCAGCAGTTTGTACCAACGAAATTCCAGCTTCGGAGTTATCAATCGCCTGCTTCAAACCCGCGGTTTGTGCACGCAAGCGCTCGCTGATCACCAAGGAAGCTGGGCCATCGGCTCCTCGGTTGACCTTCAAACCTGACGATAGATGTTCCATCGCCTCGGCTTGCTTGCTATTGTTGACTACTAAGTTGCGGTGGGCGTTCACCGCAGCCATATTTGTATTGACTCGTAAAGACATCTTTCATCCTTTTGCAAGGAATTAGCGTTCCATCCAAGATTCTAGACCATGATGTTGACTTGGGGGAACTTTCGCTAGTAGATCTGCCCTCTGGCCTTGGAGGTATGACGGCAGGAAGCCGTATAATTCAGTATTAGAATCAACGAAATTTATAAATCTGGTTAATTTTTATTATCTAGATTATGACGATCCCTTGAAGCAATTTTCAAAGGATCGCCTCTTCTCACTTTCCAACTTAGCTGAGCAAGCTCAGTACTGACTGAGACCTTGCATTTGCCTGAGCCAACATCGCCGTAGAAGACTGAACCATGATCTGATTGCGAGTGAACTTGGTCATCTCTTCTGCCATATCGGCATCACGGATCACAGACTCGGAGCTCATTACATTCTCATGAGCAATTCGCAGGTAGTTCAGGTTGCTCTCCAGGTTGTTCTTCTGGAAGGCTCCAATCTCTGCGCGAGTCGAAGAGACCTCTTCCAAAGCACGATCCAGCAACCGCATGCTGTCTTGCGCTTTCACCGGTGCAGTCACGTCAATATCTGCCAAGGACTGAAAGCCACTCTCCGTATCAACACCCGTTCCTAGGCTGTTGGTTCGCATATTGCGCAAAGCCAGTGAGGTGGTCTGCTCTGCATTCGAACCAATCTGGAAGATCAGAGAATTCTGAGCCAGGGTAACGGTACCTGCTTTGACCGGGGCCAAATCTCCCAAGGTAGCTTCACTGAGCTGCGATGGAGGAGTCATGATGGGTGGAATGTCTGGAGGACTTGGCTGGCCTGGCAGTGCATCCCCTGTGTAGCGAATCGCTAAACCATCAGTATTCTCATTACCAACATTCCCTATCAGAATCTGGCCTTTGCCTGTTGCTTCTTCCCCGCTGATCTCACCAGCCACATCCAGCCCGTTAGCAACAGTGTCATAGACATTTCCTTGAGAAGAAACCAATCCAGCTGTCGAGCTAGCAACCTTGAAAGAGTGTTCACTTCCAAATTCCTTGTGACGCAAACTGATGATCTGTCCATCGTTTGCACTCGTCTCATCTTCTGGGGACCGGATCATGTCAATGTTCAGTCCAGCTTCCTTGATTGCCGCATTCAGGGCGTTCATATTGTTCTCAACAGTCTCTCCCTTGATGGTTCGGAAGTTCACTGTCTTGGAACCTTCTGTGATCGTGATCTGCTCTCCACGATCAATGATTTCATTAGTCAGGGCGGTTGTGCCTGTGACCTGAGCTCGGCGTGATGCCTGGGTGATACTGACTTCATAGCCAGTCGCCCCTGAACTTTTGGTCTCTTGCGTAGCACCGACAAACTCTAGGTTTGCTCCGGAAACCACACCAGTAGCTCCCTTGCTGCCATCCAGCAGCGTTTTGGAACCATACTGGGTATTCTGAGCGATTCGATTGACTGTAGCTAAAATGTTGTCAATCTCCTGTTGATCTGCACGCAACATCACATCATCGTTGACAGCTTCGTTCGCAGCGTGAACTGCTAATTGCCGAGCAGTAATCAAAGCAGAACTTACCTCATTCAGCGCAGCCTCTGCTGTTTGAACGAGAGAGATACCTGCTTCAGAGTTATCGATCGCCTGCTTCAAACCAGCTGTTTGAGAGCGCAAGCGTTCGCTGATTACGAGAGAGGCAGGGCCGTCTGCTCCACGGTTGATCTTCAGACCCGATGACAAGCGTTCCATCGATTTGGACTGCTCCGTATTGTTCGTAATCAAATTCCGATGCGAATTGATTGCAGAAACGTTGGTGTTGACTCGTAATGACATTTTTTCATCCTTGAAAATTTTGGACTTACCTGTCCAGGTTTTGGGCTACTTCACGTCCCTGTGTCGTACTCCCGAATTGTCTCACGTGGGGTGAAACATGATGATCCAGTCGTGTAAAAAACCTTCTTGGTTTCTCAATGTACGAACTGGTTTGAAAAATCCTTTTTTCCTAGTCGGAAGAGTCTTTTCAGAAAACTGGGATTTGATCCCTAGTTTTTAGAAAATCTAGATAATGAAGATTATCTTTATTTAAGAGTAACTAGACTACGATTGAACTCTTTCAAGCCAATCACTCAGTCTCGGCAAACTCTCGATATCGAAGAACAAAAAACCACAAGAAGCCTACTTGTAGAAGTAGTCCGTGGAGAATCAGTTGAGATTCTCCACATGAACACCAGAACTCAGCCGTTCAGTAAGCGTAGAACAGACTGAGATCTTGAATTCGCCTGAGCCAACATTGCTGTTGAAGACTCAACCATGATCTGATTGCGAGTGAACTTGGTCATTTCTTCGGCCATGTCCGCATCACGAATCACAGATTCTGAGCTCATCACATTCTCATGGGCAATTCGCAGGTAGTTGAGATTGCTTTCCAGGTTATTCTTCTGGAAGGCACCAATCTCCGCACGCGTGGAAGATACTTCTTCCAACGCACGGTCCAGAACTCTCATCGAGTCCTGAGCCTTTACTGCATTGGTCACATCAACATCTGCCAGAGACTGAAAACCACTTGTATTCTCGATACCTGTTCCAAGACTATTGGTGCGCATGTTACGCAATGCCAAGGAAGAGGTTTGCTCTGCGTTTGAACCAATTTGGAAGACCAAAGAGTTCTGTGCCAGCGTAACGGTTCCAGCATTGATTGGAGTCAGATCACCCAAATCTCTCTCTGCAAGCTGAACTGCAGGCTCAAGAGATTCTGGTATATCTGGTGGATTTGGTTGACTAGGCAGTGCCTCACCGGTGTATCGAATAGCCAAACCGTCTGTATTGGCGTTTCCAACATTGCCAGTCAGTACCTGGCCTTTTCCGGTTGCTTCCTCACCATTAATCTCACCCGCAACATCTAATCCGTTGGCAATGGTGTCGTACACATCACCTTTGGAAGAAAGAAGTCCCTGAGTGGTACTGGAGACCTTGAAGGAGTGTTCACTTCCAAATTCTTTGTGACGCAAGCTAATGATCTGAGGAGCATTCGCGCTCGTCTCACTCTCAGGAGCACGCATCAGCTCGACATTTAGACCAGCTTCCTTGATCGCAGCATTCAACGCATTAAGATTGTTCTCAACCGTCTCACCCTGAATCGTCTTAAAGTTCACCGTCTTGGAACCTTCCGTGATGGTCAACTGCTCCCCACGATCAATAATGTCGTTCGTCAATTCGACAGTCCCTGCCATCTGAGCCCGACGAGCTGCCTGGGTAAGACTAACTTCGTAACCCGTTGCACCGGAACTTTGAGTGTCCTGAGTAGCACCGACGAACTCCAAGTTAGCTCCGGAGACAACACCCGTGGCACCCTTGCTGCCATCCAGCAACGTTTTGGTACCATATTGGGTGTTTTGAGCGATGCGATTAACAGTCGCGAGAATATTGTCAATCTCCTGTTGATCTGCACGCAACATCACGTCATCATTTACCGCCTCGTTGGCAGCGTGAACCGCCAACTGTCGAGCAGTGATCAGTGCTGAACTCACCTCATCCAATGCAGCTTCTGCTGTTTGAACTAAGGAAATTCCAGCCTCAGAGTTGTCGATTGCTTGCTTCAAACCAGCAGTTTGAGACCGCAGACGCTCGCTGATCACCAAAGAAGCCGGTCCATCCGCTCCTCGGTTGATCTTCATCCCAGACGATAGACGCTCCATCGACTTGGACTGCTCTGTGTTATTGATGGTCAGATTGCGATGTGTATTGATCGCAGAAACATTAGTGTTTACACGCAAAGACATACTTCCTCCTTGAAATAAGGAACTTTTCAGAATCCTTCCGGAGACTGAGAGTTACAGGAATCGTCACCTCCCTGTGTCGTTCCCTCGCAGTGCTTGCCACAAAACGGAATACTCCCATACCGTATTCCCGGAAAACGCTCGGTGGCCCATTTCCGCATTGCTTTGCAACAACTTGGTTCCCATCTCTCGATGGGGACAACGGTTTTGTAGACTCCTCGGGAGAAGCCTACACCTAGAATCAAATAATGGATTGACTGAGAGGCTTCAGCCGTACTCACAATTTTTTAGGAAAACTATGGAGCTTATTTTAGATAACTTGGAAAATTATAGTTATCTAAATTCTTCCGACAGATTCCTAGATATTGAATTTAGGCACTTACTGAAGAAACTTCACAGGAGTGAGGTTTCAAATCAGAACCTCTCAGTAATTCAAACTCTCAAAGAACAAATAACCCGATCCCTCTACAATCGTCAGGATGGATTCATGCGAAACCGCTCTGGTGAAGAACGGTTTCTGAAAAACCCAACCAATTAAAATGCTAGTTTTTACTGGAGAAGCCGAAGGACAGACTGTGCCCTGGAATTAGCCTGCGCCAGCATCGCTGTCGCTGAATCGGTCATGATCTGGTTGCGTGTAAAGGTCGTCATCTCTTCGGCCATGTCCGCATCACGAATGACGGATTCGGAGCTCATCACATTTTCATGCGCAATCCGCAGGTAGTTGAGGTTGCTCTCCAGGTTGTTCTTCTGGAAGGCCCCAATCTCGCCTCGTGTTGAGGAGACTTCCTCCAAAGCACGATCCAGTACTCGCATTGAATCCTGGGCCTTTAGGGCATCAGTCACGTCGATATTTGCCAGAGACTGGAAGCCACTTTTGTTGTCCACACCGGTCCCCAAGCTATCTGTACGCATATTGCGCAAGGCTAATGAGGTCGTCTGCTCTGCGTTAGAACCAATTTGGAAGACCAATGAGTTCTGTGACAAGGTC
>JACLAD010006360.1_pt1 | contig 18417 bp, 9 predicted proteins | sample 8027901 | NCBI WGS metagenome assembly JACLAD01 (sample SAMN15725071, study PRJNA655200) | protist metagenome | isolation source: fluorescence activated cell sorting (FACS) single amplified genomes of... | place: Spain: Blaines Bay Microbial Observatory, Mediterranean Sea | collected 2016-07-05 | reverse complement strand
TAGTAGAGATGATTAAAAGAAGAACGTTCTAGGCACAGTATTTAAATTCGATGGTAAACTAGCTTTTGGGTGAATACGTTGGGTGAGTTGATTGGATAGTTGACCAAGACCTTTTGTTGTATTGGTGGTGCTTGGCCACGGGAAAATAAGAAGACGGTGTTTGTAATAATCAAGAGTATTTAAATTCGATGGTATACTAGCTTTTGGGTGAATACGTTGGGTGTGTTGATTGGATAGTTGACCAAGTCCTTACTGTGTTGTATTGGTGGTGCTTGGCCACGGGAAAATAAGAAGACGGTGTTTGTAACAATCAAGATGTTGGTGTCGTGGGGATGTAATGCGAAATGTTTCATGAAGCGAAACTCTGCATTATCGTGTGGATTGGCCAAGCCCTTTTTTATATCGGTGATGTGTTCGTGTTTGGCAGAGTCTGGTGTATGAGCGAACTGATCAATATATGCAGCCCTTGTATTTCCGCCATTACACATGTAAGCATGCGTGGAATCGCCCCATGCAATGCCTGATCTTCTATCATCCCAAGCTCGAAACGGGAGCGGATTTGCCATGTAATATTTCCTTGGCTGATCAGAAAAGGGATACCAAACATCTGGTTGCGCAAAGAGTACCATGTTTGCCTTCAAGTGTATGCCTTTGTCGGTGAGGTTTAAGTGCAAGGTTTCATCTATAGCATCGTAGAGTGACGCACAGAGCTCACCCATTGAAATACCAATGACATGGGCAACTTCAATCAAGCTTTTAGCGTTTGAATCGGTTTTGGTCCATTTCCCCGAAACACCTTGATTATTCGTGGGGGGAGGCAAATTGGGAGGACCTTGCATTCTCATCTTGCCCATAAGATGCTTGATGATTAGGCCTTGGAAGGATTTGCGTTGTATCCTCCAGTATGCGCTCCGCCATTGGTCTCTGTCTTCGGGTGACATGAAGCAGCGCTGGCGCGACCCAAAATCATGTTCTGCAAAGTGATGGAGACCACCATACAGTTGAAAGTGGGTCATTGCAGCTACGCGTCTAGTGGGAGGGTAGTGAGGGTCGACGTTGAACAAATCGTATCGTGCTGCAATTTCCATGGGATACTCAAACCACCTCAGGGTGAGGCTCGGGTCGATTTCAGCCAATGCTTCGCGCATGATCTTCATGAATAGTTCGCGCAACTCGCAGTAAAAGCTCCCATATTCTTTGTTGTTGTATGTGAAGCGGAACGTTTCTTCTTGCGGACAGGTAAAGTCATCAATTTTCAAGTGTTCGTTATCCACAACATTGCCGATTTTTTCAATTACCTTGATACCGTCATTGGTTTGCCATGTTTCGAGAAAAAATTTAAAATCAGGGCGATTTACAGCAACTGACAAAAGCTTACCGGGCAACGCACGAAGATACATCTCTAGGCGTTTGACGCTAGATGATTCCCACCCTGTATGTTGCAACAAATCTACCAGCAAATTTACCAAGTCCACTTCATGCGGTTGCGGAATCTGCGGCTGCGGCGGCTGCGGCGGCTGCTGCTGCTGCTGCTGCATTTCTATCATTGTACTAGGAGGATTGACCTCATACCCATATGAAGCTTTCTCTTCTTGACCGAACTCCTCTTCCAAGTCCAGCGTTTGACTTATCAATAAATCTAAATCTGCTTGAAACTGGTAGTCCCCAAAATCAACCTCTTCATTTTGCTTTGAGTTTATCAGTAACGCAAAGCGAAGTAGGCGATCTGCTACCAAGTTGGTAGCATCTCTATGCTTTTTCTCTTGCGAATCATGAGTGACCCGACGGCGCTTGGTATTGTGAAAAATTACCTGATTCGTGCTAGCAACACTTTCCGCATCTGACGATCCGGACCTGAAACGACTTCTTCCTCCTTCCGTAGATTTTTGACTCATTCTTAACTCACGTTCTTTTTGAAAGTGTTCACGTTTACGTCTTGAATACAGCTGAAACTCAGGAGACTTCATTGGGGAACAAAGAGGAATCAGTTCTCCTGACACCTGATTCAAAGCAAACAAGTAAATTCTGAATACATGCAGACGGTGTGAATCGTGCTTTGAAGACGGCCACTGGTAGTGCCACCCCAGCAAGTCCTTATTAAACACTATTTCATCATTGAATGCTGGCTGTCCTCTGATCCACGGACGCAACGGATTCTTCAGACCGCGTTCTAAATTATACGCATCCCGCAAAGTTATATTGGTCCTGTCTTTATCATTACTCAAAGTAAACTCTCCCCAGCATCTTAGCACGAGAGGCTCAGCTAACTCTTTGACAAATTGAGGCAGTCTTATACGAAGTGACTGCCCACAGAAACCTTTCACTGTATGTCCTTCGGCACAACATGAAGGGAAGCAGCGAATATTCTTTTGTCCCGTTGCCTTATTATTTCGTTGATAAGCGGTTTCAAATTCATTCAAAAACGTCTTGGGATTAATTTTAACTTTCCCATCAAGATCATACTTGGCTTTTAGGTTAGCCATTTTTTATATGAGTCCTTCTCTCTCTCTCTTTCTTTCTTTCTTTCGTTCGTTCGTTCTCTCTCTCTCTCTCTCTCTCTCTCTTTCTTTTTTTCTTTATTTTCTTTCAAGTTAAGTATTTGAAAAGAATATTCTCTCGTTCTCTCGTTCTCGTTCTGAATGTTTGTGCGTACTCGTGCACGATGGTTCAGCACGTACTTGTTGTCATCACTTGAGCACTTGCACAAGTTTCACTTAACGCTCTAGGCAAGTGTAAGGACTTGCGGGACGAGGAGAGGGTGTTGAATCTACTCCTACGCAGAGGGCGTTAGATAGATTTCTATTCGATAGCCCTCGATAGGGATGCTGAGCGCTCGAGAGGCCGGCACATTTGTGCCGAGAAACAGCCACATGTGCAAAATGAGTGACGCGAATTTTGGGCATGCTTTGTTTGCCTCGGGCAAGATTTCGCCGTTTCGTGAGCCGATATGAAAATGCGCGCTAAAAATTGTGCACGATTCAGCGCTATTCAAAACTCTCATCCACTACAAGGTTAGTATCATCGGGGAGCGACCCGGTATCGCAAATCTTGACAAGTTCTTGAACGATTCTTGAAAGCTCATCCCCGGGAGCGACCTGCTCACTGACGCCGAGGAAACTGAATTAATTTACCCTGGAGCGTCCATCAAACGAAAAAAACCTGTCCCTGTTTCACTCCCTGTTTCACACCCCACTGAGTGACTGACTATCATGGAAAACAAGTGTGTCAACGTCAACGTCAACGCTATAGCCAGCAGTATGGCAGCAGCGGCACACTCGCTTACAAGTAAACTTTATGAAGTGGACACGTGGAAAGCACAACGCATGAGAGTTTTTCTACTATGGAGTGTGTACTGGTTTTCTTAACATTTGCTGAGACACAGATTTGATGAGAATTGATGTGCGTACGGGGCAGGCACCATTTGTGTACACGTAGTACATACCTTTTAAACCGGACCGTTGGATGTGCAAAGAACTTTTGTTTAGATCACTGTAAGACAGGCATGATCAATCCTTTTGGGACAATTTGAGAAGGAGCCTCAAAGTGGCTTGCCAGCAAACAAAGGAGTTCAATTTTACAACTCTTCTCTTCTATTCATGTCACGCAGACTTGGACACAGCACTTACAAGTCTCAAGATCTATCTCCAGATCTATCTGTCCAGAGAGTGGCCAGCAGAGGCCTCAAGAAAAAAGGTTAGGACTGAAGCGGATCATTGCCAGTGAAGGAACTTTTAAAGCCTGTCTTGGAAGAAAAATGACGCCAACAGTGGACCAAAAAAAAAATTCAAGTTGGCAAGTTTTACCAGAGAGGATTGCTCGATCTCGCGAGTAAGTACTCACAAGTAACCAAAACCGAAACGAAACCAAACCGAAAAGAAAAAAAAAATAATTCTAAGAAAAGAAAGAAAACCTTGGAACCCCAAGATGTGGAAAACGGTACTTGTAGTTGTACTCATGCTAGTGGCTCAAGCCAATGGAGTGAGCGTGTTTAAAAAGGATGAGGAATATGACTGTTATAAAATTCCTTATCTTTTAACAACACGAAGTGGAAAACTTCTCGCATTCACTGAAGCTCGTGGCCCGGCAGATGCACCAAAGGGAACCAACACGGGTGAATGTATGGATTGGGACGTAACTGATTTGGTGATGAAAACGTCAACCGACGACGGTGTTACTTGGTCCAATCTGACGCTGGTAATTCCTGGTAGATACGGGCAACATACGGTAGCTGGTAACATGGCGCTAGTACAAGATCAATTGACTGGAAGGATTTTCATGCCGTTCAATCGTGGCAACTCTGAAATGTGGCTGACTTTTAGTGACGACGACGGTGAAACCTGGAACGAGCCCAAGCGCCTGACCGAGAACGAAAATAAGGCATGGACTTGGGTTGGCTTTGGACCTCCAGGGGGTATTCAGCTTTTGCAACGTGATGTGACAGATCCAACGTATGGCCGTCTGGTGATTCCAGGGTATTATTCCACGTTCCCATTCTACGATAACGGTCTGGTAACTACCGTGTTTATGCTTTATTCTGACGACCACGGGGAAACATGGAAACAGAGTAAGGATGTGCCCAACGGTTTTTTCGGATTCTTTCGTGGAATTGCAGGAAATGAGAATCAAGTGGTGGAGCTAAGTGACGGGTCCATCCTTTGCAATAGTCGCACGATATACGGAAATCGAATCCAGGCTCGCAGCGTCGATGGAGGAGTGACCTGGGCAAACTTTGAGAAAACGGAGCTCCCCAATCCGCTAGTTGGTTGCGAAGGATCCATCATGCAAGAGTCAAACGAAACGCTGCTATACTCTGGTGTAGGCGGCCCGAACGATTCTGTCGCGCGCACTTTGATGACGGTTTGGGAGTCTGACGATGATGGCAAGTCTTGGAAAAAGCTCATCGTTTTGGAGGACCAAGGCGGTGTTAGTTATTCTTCATTACATCGTCTCTTGGATGGCCGCATGGGAATTCTCTACGAGCTTAGTGCAGAATCGGAAACCGTGTTTATTCCAGGTGATGTGGTATTTGAAATTGTTCCAACTGGGCGAGTTCCTGTACCTCCGACGTTTCCAGCCGACGTCTCACAGTTGTTACCAACGACTGCATACAACATGTCTTGGCAGCAAGACGATGGGTCTGCGGAGATCTTTGTGTTTAGTGGCGTTTGGTACACCATCATCATTTTCAACGTCGCATTTTCACTGGCCGCTATTGTCGCCTTTGTCTTTGCTGGCCTTTGTCCATGTTGTTGTTGCTGTGCTCCAGCAGCTACCAAGCTCCGTGCAGTTTGTTTCAAAAACTCTCCTCCCACTACTTTTGATGACGAGGAATTGGACGAATTAAAGGCTCAACCCCCAGTCGGGAAACGTGTCGGCCTTTGGGCTCTCCGGACTCTTTTAGTCATCAACCTTGTTTTTTGGGTTGTTGGTGCATTTGGCGAGATAGCATTTGCTTATGACGATGCAACACGTTGGAAAAAGCAGAGTCTCTTTTGTATGGCTGGTTTGATTGGTTCCCTGCTCATAAGTATCATCGTCTTGGTTTACCAAAAGTATAAACAGCGGCGTGAGACATCCTCCTCTACTATCCAAGTCCAAGCAACCGTATAAACAGTAAATTTAATGATCATTACCCATTTTATAACCAAAAGCCAGCCCGGCAGGGTTTTTGCCCTTCCAAGGGCATGCACGGCATTCGTCCCTCGGGAGGCCTGCCTTACTTTATAAATACAGCTGTGACCATGATCAATAAATATTCCTTCCCAAAAGTGACTGCGTCGAGCTCTTTTTGCCCTACCGGGCGGGCTGCTATAGATATCTAGACTAGCTAGTCTCACATGCATGCATGAAAACCAGTTTGGGCCACTGGCACGTTGGACAGGAGTACACACGTCCACAAATGTGCAAAAAATGGCTCGATGTTATGAATATTCATCGAATGATGATGAATGGGGTGATTTTGGTGATTGTTGTGACTTATTAGGTGTTGTGCCGAAACCTTATTGGTATTATGCGTTGTTGACATTGCCAGTGGAGATCATATTGGTGGGACTAGAGCAACGAGATGACGGGTCAACAGCTGCTCGGAAAAGTAAGAATGAAACGGTTGTTTTTGCGGTTATTACGTTGGTAGAAATTGGTTTGATTAGCTCGACGATATTTACTCAAAATGATGGACAAGTTTGCGAGAATGCGTGGGAGTGCTACGAAGCGGCCGTGTACATGTTTGCAAACTCGTCCGTGCTCATTGCGTGCGTCACGCTTTGGCTACGGTTGGTGTTTAAAAGGCATTTTTCAGATGCAGTAGAGCTATCTCTTCGTCTCCCATTTACTCGTTGGGCTTTTTCAAGTTTGGCGCAAATTGAAGACTTGAGGAAGAGTGGGCGTGCCAACACCAAGTTTGGTTATGAACATTGGTTTTCCTTGTTTGTGATTTGTACGTTTGGCGGCTTGACGCATGTACTACCGGGTTTAACGGCATTTGTTTGGGCGTTATATCCAGTGTTGGGTTCTGGTTTATTGAGTCATGCTCTCCGTATTGGTAAGTTGGGTGACCGAAGCGTGTTTTACTCCATCATTTTGTTCCCCCTAGTACTTTTGGTGTCAATCGTCTATTGTTTCTTGGTGTTACCTTTGGCAGTACTAAGCTTCCCTGTGATCGCAATCACTAAAAGGAGAAGAGCAACTGTCAAGAAATTTGTAGATTTAAAGGTGCTAGAAGAAGGGACGGAAGCAGAAGAATATGAAGAGTCCGATGAATATGAAGATGATGACGATGAAGAAGAGGTAGAAGAAGAGGTAGAAGAAGAGGTAGATCTAAGATCTATGCAGATGTTTGAAAGCAAAAGAGAAGAGCCCAAGGCAAGAAGGGGTAGATCCAGTTTTGGAAAAGAAGCAGAGCCGGTTTCAGCTATAAAACCCATGAAAAAAAAAGCCAAGGCAATGCCTATGTCCAGTTTTGGAAAAGAAGCAGAGCTAGTTCCACAGCTGAGCGCCGTTGGTTTAGACGTGGAAACAGCACAGATAGGTGAATCACCACAGGTAAAGGCACAGAAATCACTCGGGAGTGTTGTGGTTGACCAATTTGAATGGTTGATTAAATTGATGAAAGAAGTCGTACTTTTTGATGCGATAGGCAACATTGTGGTCTGGGGAATGACGCTATCATTGATCACATTTTCAACGGCAGCAAATTCTAGTCTCTTGCTATATTCCGGAGCACCATATTTGCACGTTTTGGTCGTTGATGCACGTTCTCGTGATACTGCTCGGTTTGTGAAATGCTACAGAGAAAGGCTTTCCGACTTTCAACTGGAGACGAGCTTTTTAACTATATTAGAGATGCTGTTACTGGCAATAGTATTCATCAGCTTTTCGACAAAAGCATTTGGTTCCCTATGGAAGGTGGTCCAAGATTTATCCTAGTAGAACTCTGTTCTTCTTCTCATCACAATTTTCGTGGGGACGGGGGGGGGAAGCTGCCATCAGGTCACTACCGTGGGATAAAAGCCTACCGCGCGGTATGGATGAGATGTATCACTTGTAAAGCCGCCGGCAGGCAAAAACAGCTCGACACAACTGGTCCCCCCCCTTTCCCCCCATGGAGGGGATGATAAACTCCACCATAGTGGAGATGGAAAAAAAACCCAAAAAATTCGAAAAAAACAAAAACGAAATTTTTTTTTTAAAACTAATCGAAAAGAGAGAATGATTGAGTTGGCATTGTTTTCTCGTGGTGTTGTAAAGTGTGAAGGAGAAGGAGGAAGTAGTATTGGTAGTATTTTCGAAGGTGGTGGTGTTTGTTTTGATGATTTGAGGATGAGTCGATATGTATGGAATTTGTTGTGTAGTTGTTTGTGTGTTGTGGGTACCAGTGTTGCGTATAAGTCGTTGTTTGAAGCGGGTTTGGGAGAGAGAGATGAAAGTTGGACGTTTTTGTATACTTGGGATGATGGGGATAACTTTGTGAAGAATGAGTTGTTTTTGAGTGATAACACGACGTGTAGAACTATGACGGTTGAGAACTTGTTTCAAACGTCAGTAAATGTATTCGAACCGTGTGCGTTATTGTTCAAGGTGTTTGTATTTCGTTTGGGAGGTTGTAGGTTGGATTCCGTTCAGATACGCTCGTGGACTCTTGGTCTTCATTTACTGAATAGTGCAGTGCTTGTACCTGCGTTTGTTTGGGAGATGTTGCGTCTGACAGCGAGTGCTGGGGATGATATACGCAAGTCGCATACTCATTATTTGCGTGTGGTGTCAAAAAAGGAGAGAGGAAGAGAAATCGATTGGTCGCTTTGGAAGAACGGTGTGGCGTTGTGTATGTCGTCGGTAGTATTTGCAGTGCATCCTGTGAATGTGGAGGTAATTGGTTGGCCGTCGGGGCAGCCTTATGCGCTTGCGACGACGTTGGGGCTTTTATCTGGCATTCTTTTTGCTCGGGGCACGTCCCCAGTGCTTGGTGCGTGTCTGTATTTTTGTGCTGCCATGACTAAAGCGGCGATGATCCCTTTTGTGGTGATCTTGTGCTGTGTATACGTGTTGCGAACAGGGGCGTGTACGTCTAGTCCGCGTTCGCGGCTAAAGCGTTTCAGTTTAGGTTCCCTGGTGACTAGTATCTTGCCAAGTGTGGTTGTGTGCATGGTGGCGCTGAGTAGTGCGGTAATCGCTAACGCTGATGGCATGGACCCAAACGCAGACATTTTGTCTCTTGATGCTTGGCAGCGGCTGCTTCGTGCACCAATGTCTGGGTTATTCTTGTTGAGGAACTTGTTTGTGCCCACGTGTTTGCGCCCTCATTACCGTTTTGATTTAGGGATGTTTGATGGTTTTCAAGCAGTAGGGTGTGCATGTCTAGTTGCATTTGTATGCGTGCACGCGGTGATCAATCTTTTGCTTTCCATGAAGCAGCGAAGTGTGAGTCGTCCACTATGCGATCGTGACTTGTTGTCCATAGTGGTTGTTGCGACATGTGCGCAGCTTTTGCCTGTGGTGGGTTTAGTGCCGCATGGCATTGTAATTCTCTCTGCGGATCGTTACGGATACGCGCCATTGGCGGTAATTTTCATTCCCGCGCTGGCGGTGATGTTGCGTAAATTGCTGAACGCAGAGACAGCACGTGGGTGGACGCATTTGCGGTGCATGGTTGCGACGGGTATGGTTTTGTATATTGGTCTCCTGACGAGTAGCGCGCAGCGCCAATTGACTCGTTTTTGGGTCAACGAGACGATGTTGTACGACAACTTGATCATAGATGACGCTTTGGATTGGCGCGCACTTGATATGCGGGCTGAAATCGCCTTTGCAGACCAGGATTTTGCCACAGCACAGCAGCTGTGGCAGCAAACGCAGCAGTATGCTCCGCCGCCAGAATCAAGCGACAAGGCCGCTCTCTTGCACGCCAAGCTTGAGGTGCAGCTGGGGCAAATTGACAGCGGCTGCTCGAGGTACGAGGACGTGTACACGAGGGTAAAATCAACTCCAAAGAGTTCTCACTTTGGTGTTGCCCTGAACAATGCCGCTGTTTGCCGACTGCGCGACCCATCCCGGCGCCAAGAATCGCTAGAAATGTTTTCCAAAGCACTCGAGGTGAATTCCCTGACGCAAGATCGCGTGGAAAAGGTGGAGGCAAATTTGCGTAGCCTCAAGAGCAAGCTCACTGGGCCCTGGGATCTGACTTTAATGTATTAATCTTTAGATTTAATATTCGAACCCTCTTTCTTCAAGAGCTCGCTGTACCATGTCTGCTTGTGTCTTGGCAGTGTACGCGGCCCGAGCAGACGCAGCACGCTCAGCAGCACGGCTGTAATACGCTTCCTCTTCAAGCCACCGTGCACGTGCTGTGGTGTGACGGAGCTGCTCTTCTAGTTCCAGTTCTCGCGGGGTTTTATACATCATTACACTTGACCGTGTTGTTGGATATGCATATCGGTGAGACTGCAGTAGCAGCTGCTGCTGCTGATGATGATGATGGTCGTAATAATATTGCTCTGCTCCCAAATTTAATCTCGGAACCGGGCTTTTCGGAGTTTGACTAGAGAGATATCCCTGTGCCTCATATTTCGTTATATCATTCTTTGACCATCTCGGGGCAGAATTCTCTTGTCGCGTATCAACCTCTTGCCGTGGATCGGCACCGTACCATTCTTCGTGTTCACTTGCATCTGGCTCTTCACTTGCATCTTGCTCTTCACTTGTATCTGGCTCAGGATCATCTTGTTCCGTGATTTCATCTCTTCGACGGCGCCACTGTTCAATCCATCCTTCTTTTAATCTGAATTCCCACGATGCTGTACCACTTGGAAGGTTCCACCGGGATTCACCCGTCGTCAAGCAGTAAAAATAGCGCTCACCATCTTGAGTGTAATAAACTTGCCATTCCTCGTACGCATCTTGGTCATCATTCGACCACATCGTTCGGCTTGTATCTAGCCTACCCGTGTCAAGACACTCTTCCTCATCTTGCTCAACAATATAATGTATGGACAATACTGGCACGTTGCTGCAAGCAACTTCAACATCGCGCTCGAAATATGGTTTCTTTTCGGAACTCACCCACCCCGTAGTATTTGGATTTACTTCTTCTTCTTCTCCTTTTATGGAAGCTGCTGCGGCGGCTGCTGCTGCTGCTTCTGAGCGTTGCTGCTCTGCTTCTATCATGCGTCGCCGTTCTAATTCTTCAGCTTCTTCTGCAGTTTCGATACGTTCAACACCAAGTCCTCCGTCGTCAATGGTATGGTCATTCACAGTCTTGGACCGTGGCGTTGAACATCCTTTTAAATCCTTTGCCAAAGCTAGTGTATCAAAAGACGATGAAAGCATATCCAAGTTAAAGCTTTTATCATCAGGTCTTGGACTTGCCTTTGAACTACGTCGCATTTGGTACAAATGCGCTCGAACTTGGTCTCTTGCACTAAGTATCGTTCGACCTTTTTTTTCTTCTTCAAACACTGATCGATCAGAGTCATATTTGCATTCTTCTTCATCCCAATCTTCCTCTACGAAATTCGCATCAGGCTTGATCGAACAATTCATCTTTCTTTCGTTCTAAAGTTCTTTTTCTTTCTTGATGCTTTGCACAAAACTTCAAAAAAGTATCCGTTGAATTACATGTCGGCTCTACATCAAAGTTGAGAATCGCCAGAAAGTCCGCCTCCCGGTGCTATCGAGCCAACATAGGAGTTTTTATACCCTGCTAGGCGGGCCATCTCCGACCAACAGAGTAACGAACTGAGATGTGTCAACGGATACATTTAGCTGTGCCAGGACTTTTAGAATTAACCCCAAGCAGTGAACTAGAGTAGACTAGAGTAGACTAGTCGGGCGGGGTCGGAGAGAGACAGGGGGAATATTTCCGGGAAAAAAAAAAAGTAATGGCGCACCAAACTTGAAACTTGAAAGGCAAAAAAAAGAAGAATGGAAATGTGGTTTATCGTGGTGGTGATTTTTTTGGGAAGGTCAACTTTGGTTGATGGATATCCAACATATCAAAGTAAAATCCCAAATGGTGCTAATGTTGAGGGATGGCCTGGTGTGGGTCACGAACGTTCATCTGGAGGAGGCGCTCGGAATAGTTTTGGCTTAGATTTTGCAACTGCGAAACAAAATCACGGGGAAGATCTTGCGTGGAAGAACGAACTTTGTGCAATGGACAGTGATGGGGATGGGTTCACGAATGGGGAAGAACTAGGGGATCCATATTGTACATGGACACCAGGGCAGGAGCCGCAGTTTGATGCATTCATCACGCACCCAGGTTATGCGTCAACGGACCGTGCACCTCCGCAATCGTTTTGCGACGAATATGAGGAGCCGTCGAGCGCTGTAAGTGTGAATTTGACGTTTCCACCGTACACTGTACCGACTGGTCATACAACGTATGCGAAAGATCAGTTTGATATGAGTATGTTTGGAGGTTCAACAATTATGATAACAAAGTTTGCGCCTGTAATAATGAAGCAAGAAGTTGTTCATCATCAGTTGCTTTATGCTTGCACGGAGGATCCAGGAATTACGGAGCCATCTGAGATAGGAGCAATGCAAGGATGCACCAACTTGCTGTTTGCTTGGGCAGTGGGAGGCAAAACGTTTTGTATGCCTAGTAACATTGGTATCGAGCTGGACACGAGCAAATATCCGTTTTTATTGTTGGAAATCCATTACGATAACCCAACAGGAACGAGTGGAATCGTTGATACAAGTGGACTAGAGGTAACGTATGTTGAGTTATCGCAGGTTGGTAGTAATTTTGAAAGTGCCCATTGGCTAATCTTGGGGTCATCCCTAGGCTCGATTCGAATTCCGCCGAAAGAGGAATATTACGAAGTAGTTTCCACACAGACGTTCGGAGCAAGTTGGGTTCCAAAAACTGGGGGTGCGGAAGTGCTTGCATGGCTCAACCACGGTCACCTTTTAGCCCGCAAGATTTGGGTGACGATTGAAAACCCGGGGCAAAAACCCTTTGCGGGGACGTGTGATTCCCGGTATGACTTTGACTTGCAAGAAGTGACTTCACTGCCTGGGGATTTGACGTATAGAATAGAGCGCAATGCCAAGATCCGCGTGCATTGTGTTTATAATTCAATGGAGCGAACGGCTGCCACAAAAGGTGGCGACGAGACGGAAAACGAGATGTGTTTGGGTATTATCCTGATGCGCGGGCTGACATCAACGCCAAGTAATTCCATCATCCTGGCAAATTCACAAGGATCCACGTCTCCGTTTAAGCTCTCCGACAGTGCAGTAGAATGCACCTCGGCAAGTGTTGGCGGCGGCAGCGGCAGCGGCAGCGGCAGCGGGGATGGCTCTGGCAATCTCTCAAACAAATCTCTAAGTCTTACGAGCTGGCTATCTCTCGCTAGCTCTAATGTTTCAAGGCATGCAGTAATCATGCTCATCGCTTGGTTCGTTTTGGCCCCAATAGGTATGGTTTTCCCTCTGCTATTCAAACGAAATCCGGCAAACAAAAAGTGGTTTTTAATACACAAGGTAATCATGTCCATGGCCGGCATACTCACGATCTGGGGCTTTTTTGAGATCTATGGCTACAAAAACACCAACGAAATCGCACATTTTGAAAGCACGCACTCACGAATCGGTTTGTGCATTTTCTTGCTTGTTTTTGTGCAAATACTAAATGGGTTTACCAGGCCGCACAAACCAAAAGGGGACGATGAAGAGAAAACGACGAAACGTCGAATATGGGAGGTTGTGCATCCAAACAAGGGTCGCATTATGCTGGTTTTGGCCGCAGTCAATCTAACGCTAGGCTTGGATTCCCTTGCCCTTTATGCCGGCCCGGCACCTACTGTCGAGAAGAATATCCGTACAGTCATCATGATTATGTTTGCATGCCTTGGTATAGCAGTGGTAGTAGTTACGGTACACGCCTCGCGTTCTGTTTCTCAGGTCGCAAAAGCTTGATTAAGAAAAACGTCCAAGCGAAAACGGCGAAATGTTAATACTAGTTTTTTTTTCACCAATCATCTCACTCACTAGACACCCTACTGCGGGTCCCCACGTGATCCCCCAGCAATTCAGTCCTGTCGCCACAACGACATTGCCTATCTTGTCAATGATAGGAAGCGCATCGTCCGCACAGGGCCGCATGCAACTCTGTAACACAAACTCTGTTGAAGAGTCCACTCCCACCGCGGTTACCCTTTCCAACAAGCCAAGAACACGCGGTGCTTTGGAGCTCCTCGGAACCGTCTCCGCACGAGTTTTGACGATATCCTCCTTATCAAGATGCGGGCTGCCACCCATACCGCATACATAAATCGAGTTGTCTGGTCTCGGGTATATTTCCAGATGAGTCTCCGTCTTTGCATCTTGTTGGCAAAAGCACACTTTTGCGTCTACTTTTGCGTCAAGGTTGCGTAGAATCATACTTGAGCTAGCAATACCAACCATTGGCATGCTCACGCCCAACCAGTCTTCAGCTTCAATAGCCCAGGGACCAGTAGCAAGCACGCACATCCCCGCAAAGATTTCCCCATTTACGTTGACCACAAACTCTCCATTCCTTTTTTCCAGCTGAGCCTCCCCATACACAACCTCAACACCCTTTTCCACACAATACGCAAACATCTTTTCGCACAGTTCCAACGGAGTAACCTGAGCTGTTTGAGCTTGGATTGCGTTTATTTTTGTTTCTTTCCGATCCAAAAGACGTGCTCCTCCTTCTTCCTCTCCTTTGAAACGATTATTCTTACGAAACATTACTTGATATGTTGAAATTTCTCGATACGACTTCAACTCAAGATCCGTAGCTAGTTCTTTATGCAGTTGGAACCCTTTTTCATGCAACGGTTCCGTGATTTCATCTCCCCACCCAACCCCCCCAATCAATCCCCCAGCTTTACCTGACGCAGCACAAGCAATCTTTTCTCGTTCTACAAGAATCAATCTTTTTTTTCTTCCTTGTTTTAAAAGATAATAACATGTTGAAATACCAACAATACCTCCACCTACTACAACAACCACATCCTCCATATTCTCGTTTTGCTTTTTTTTCATCAGCTGCCGCGGCAGCTGATGATTGCTCGACGCTGTCGTCCCGGGGGAGAGGGCCTGGGGATTAGTCACAGCTAGAAGGTTAGCTACTCCTCCCCGGGGGGCACTGCTGTTGGGCCGGCAAAAGGCCGGGTGGGCTGCTGCTCGCGAGTAGTGTTGAGCAGCGTCATCCATCACGAGGCACGTTCAACTTGAATCATTCAATTAATCTTGTTATCTTAAACTAATCCTTTGCTTTCTTTTTTACCGATGAAACATTACACTAGTCAAAGTCCCAAAGCGTGGGGTCACTATAACTTATTACTGGAGCGCCATTTGCTGCACTTTCTAGGCGATCTTCTTCTTGCAATAACTCGCCCATACTTACATCTTTTAGAGGACTATCTTTTTCCTTTGTTGGGTCTATCTGCGCAACAAGAACAATGTTGTCCGACCGAACTATCATTAAACCGAGTGGAGACTTGGCGACTAACTTTCCAGCGAAAGCAAGTTCCGATGCGTCTTCTAACACCAGATTTGAAAATTGATCTAACGATGTTAACTTACCAACAACATGTCTTCCATCCCGTAAGACTACCAACACATTTTTATCAAGGTCTTCCAACATGGAACAAGCCCCTCGAAGTTTTCCGTCGCTATTCATTTTCCCCTATTTTTTTTTTTTTAAATTAAAATTTAAATCTAAATCGATTTCACCTAATTCAAACTAAATTATACTTTTCAACTTTTGAGCTCAAGTTTGTTTCCACAAATAAATCTTCTTGTCTATGTTTCGCCTATATTCTTCACCTAAAAGGGATTGATTGATTTGAGATCGGTTTTGATTTTGGTCTCTCTGTGTTGCCGCCCGTTTTTTAACCCTTAGCCTAAGCCTGTCCTAAAACGAATACGATGTTAGGTTAGGTTTAGGCTGAAAGCGCACTTGAGACGCCGCGCAACTGGCGTGGCGAATTCGAGTAAAGTGGCTTTGCTCGCCTGCTTGCGAACGGAATGTGCGCACGTCGTTGGAAATCTCGAGCTCGTGAGATTTCACCGAAAAAGAAAAAGAACTTGTCCAGAAACGTGGCAGCGCGGCGCGCGGGCTCATTGACTTCTTGAGAAGTCCTTGTAGTTAACGGTGAGCGTTGAAATCAAGAAGTGTGTCAGTTAGCCAATGGGGGTTTATTAGGACAGAGGAGATTCTCAGGAGAAAGTACACAGGCTTTACAAAATGAAGTACAAAATTTGCACAAAACCAAATAAGGTCTACCTATGGTTAACTCTAAGGGCCGTACACACTTTTTCCAAAAAGAAAAAAAGAAAAAAAAAAGGGAAAGTAAAATTGGTAAAAAGTAGATCAGAAAATGGTTGAAATCGGAGGCTCATTGAGTGCTTGCACATTTGATTTTGATTGTAAGGTCGCGGCTGAAGTCTGTTTCACTAATGTGTCATGGAGTGATTTAGATGATGCGGAGGGGTTTTGTAGTTGTAGTACGTTTTATGGATGGCAAGGTGAAAACTGTGACGAGAATGGCCTCATGACATATTATGTGCTCTTTACGCAAGGGTTTTCAGGCGTGCTTGCAGGTTTGATGCTCTTGGTTTCTATCGTTGATATAACGAAATTGATATCTGCACAAAAACGAGTGACGTTTACGTCTAATACCATTACGTTATTGTCGTGCTTTTTTTCACTTTTCTTCTTTACGCTTTGGTGCGTTTTTCGAATTTTGATTGTAGTGGATCGGGATGCATATACTGAGTTTGTGAATGGTGCGGAAGACGCTGAAAAGGTATCTACATGGTCGTATATAAATCGTCCTATTATGTTTTTCGTATTTTTATTCGCAACGATCGCTTCTATAAATGTGTCCGTGATGTGGGTGGAAGTTGCGTGGCGCGCGAAAAAGATGCGTACGACAGTAATTCAAAACCCTAAATTCTACCGTATAAAGGTTTATTGGTTTCAAGGCTTGTTTTGTGTAGCAATGGGTGGTTGCGCGGCAGCTGGCGTGTGGGATATCGCAATCTTTGTTGCACTGCCATTTCTGCTGGTTATCGCGTTTGCGTTTTGGGTTGGACGGAATCGAATGCAAGATCTACTTGGCGAGATGGCGAGTTCAACTCCAAGCTCGCAGATGGATACTAGCAACGAAGGTGGTGGCGAAAGCAGCAAAGGTTTCATGTTTGGACGAGTAAAGAAGAAAAAGGACAAGGTCGCGCAAACGAGAAGGACTTTGAAGTCTATTCGGTTGACGTCTTTGAACGTGATAATTGGTGTAGTTATCACCGTCTTGAGCGGAATTTTCTACTTTCTGTTTAATTCCATTCTTGCAGAAGGTGGATGGAAAGAGTTTTCCCAGCCAGGTACGTTCGCGCCGCCTCTTTTCTTTAGTGACTTGACAGCAAACGCGATTCTGTACATCCTTTTTTGGATTTATCGTTACAGTCATCGAAATACGGTAAAGATTATTCGTAGAACAAGGGGAACAGGAACCTCATACGAGAGTAACGGCACCACTTCTAAGGGTGGTACGATGTCCAATACGGATGCTCTTTCTCCATCGATTTGGGTTGAATCAACAGCTCCACCAGATGAAGAAGCACCTGCGGCGCCCGAGCCTCCGTCGTAATATATAAATGATAAGGGTTTAATTAATGTTTTAATATTTAAAGCTGGTACATCCCCTAGAAGGCTTCGTTACAAAAAAGGTTGCCATAGCTGCCCTTTGGGGAAACTTGGCAAAGTAAAGCTTGCGCCACTCGTCACAAAAAAGGCCTGGATCGATCGTACATTGATCAACTATACAGTATACAGCGCCACCAAACCCGGCGCCAAAAGTGGTAGCGCCAATCGCCCCGTCAAGTGTCTCGGCAAGATTCACAAGGGCTTCTGTCTCGGGTACCGTCGTTTGCAATTCAGTCTCTGCATGTCTCTGACTCAACAAGATGGCCGCTTTCAACGCAAGCGCGTTGTTGGTTTGTATTGCTTTGCAAGCAATATCAACCACTCTACTTTCTAGGCCTGCTCGATACCCTTTCTCTTGTCTCGAGCTGGTTGCAAGCCGATTGTACTTTTCAAGCGCGTTGCCTGTTTTACACGCTTCCACGCCGGAGATTGCAATAACAAATACCCAGTTGCGATTGAAATCGATACGCTCCACAAGTTTGGTTTTGGGGGAATACTCAAACTTGCAAACGTTATTTTCTTCACCAAGCATGATGGCAGCATGATCTTGGGAGCCTCCGCGAGTTCCCACAAAATTCCCGCTTTCAATCTGACCAAGTTCATCCACCGAGAGTGAGCCATGACTCATGCTGAGCACTGTGCTCACCCCACACACAAGTGCACTGCTGCTGCTCAAACCAGAGTTACGAGGGAGACTACTTTCTATTTCAATTTTGCAACCTTTCAGAGTCCATTTCTTCACTTCTGTCAAGTAATATAATACAGCGGATACATATTTTCCCCAACCTTGCTGATTCTCGTCAAGACTAATTTCCAACGCATCGAGGTTATATTCTAACGTTTCATCTCCACTTTTCAAAAACACGACATTTTCATCATTTCCACAAAACGAAAACGTCAACCCTCGATCAATTGCACACACTAATGATTTACCGCATGCATAGTCTGTATGTTTACCAACGACTTCAATACGCCCAGGCACCCACAACTGTCCTTTCATCTTGTTCATTCGAGTTTGGTTTTTTTTGTACCTCCACCTTGGTGGACTTTGGTGGATTGGGACAGCCGCCGGCAGGCAACAAGAGCTCGACTTTTGCAGTCGCCCCCCGGGAGGGGTTATCACGGTCACAGCTATAGATGTAGCTACTAGAGATCTATAGCTAGAGAAGGCAGGCCTGCGGCTTTTGACTTGAAATGATTGTGTGTGATACCCAGGCAGGCAGGCATCAATTGAT
>JACLAD010012232.1_pt1 | contig 18422 bp, 18 predicted proteins | sample 8027901 | NCBI WGS metagenome assembly JACLAD01 (sample SAMN15725071, study PRJNA655200) | protist metagenome | isolation source: fluorescence activated cell sorting (FACS) single amplified genomes of... | place: Spain: Blaines Bay Microbial Observatory, Mediterranean Sea | collected 2016-07-05 | reverse complement strand
AGCCGCAGGCCGTCGCGAGGATGTCGGCCGTCTCCTCGACGGAGAGTTGCCCCGCGTAGCGGGCCGACTCGCGGTTGATGACGAAGGAGAGGGCGCGGAGCGGGCCCTCGGCCGTCTCGACCCTCAGCCAGCGGGTGGTGTGGGCGTTGGCCCCCTCGACCGGGCGGTGCGGCAGCTCGCGGCGGACGAGCGCCTCGAGGTCGGCGCGCTGGGTCTCTGCGACGATGCGGAGCGCCAAGCCGCGGCACTGGCCGCCGCGGTCGAGGCCCATCATGAGGCCGGGCAGGTCGGGCGTGCCGCGGTGGGTGGTGAGGGTGAAGCCGAAGCGGCGATGCCAGCCGCGGGCAAGGGCGGGGCGGATCTCCGCCGGGGTGAAGACGGGCTTCCAGAGGAGGGAGCCGTAGGCGAAGACCCAGACGTCGCCGTCGGCGGCGGCGATGATGCTGTTGACCTCGGCCTCGAGCTCTTCCGGCGTCAGGCGGACGTGGCCGGCGGGCGGTCCGAGGTCGGGCAGGGCGCGGTGGGCGCGGGCGACGAGGTCCGCGCTGAGGGCCATTCTTCGCTGCCGTCCGCTCATCTCCGCCTCCGCGGGGCGCAACCGCGCGTGCCGCGCCGGCGCGAGGGCGCCGGCGAGCCGTTGGGGGCGGCGCCCGAAGGCACCGAGCCGGTCAGTCGATGATCCCGCGGGCCTTCAGAAGCGCGACCACCTTCTCGGCGTGCTCCTCGGGCAAGCCGCCGGTGGTGTCGATCTCGATCTCCGCGTTCTCCGGCGACTCGTAGGGGCTGTCGACGCCTGTGAAGTTCTTGAGCTGGCCCGCGTCGGCCTTCTTGTAGAGGCCCTTCGGGTCGCGCTGGCGGCAGACCTCGATCGGCGTGTCGATGTAGACCTCGAGGAACTCGCCGTCCTCCACCAGGTCGCGGGCCATCCGCCGCTCGGACCGGAACGGCGAGATGAACGAGACGAGCACGATGAGGCCCGCATCGACGAAGAGGCGCGCCGTCTCGGCCACGCGGCGGATGTTCTCGACGCGGTCGACGTCGGTGAAGCCTAGGTCGCGGTTGAGGCCGTGGCGGATGTTGTCGCCGTCGAGGACGTAGGTGTGACGGCCCTGCGCGTTGAGGCGCTTCTCGACGAGGTTCGCGATGGTGGACTTGCCCGAGCCCGACAGGCCGGTGAACCAGAGGATCGCCGGCTGCTGGCCCTTGAGGGCGGCACGGGAGCGCTTCGAGACATCGAGCGCCTGCCAATGGATGTTGGTGGCGCGGCGGAGCGCGAACCACACCATCCCCGCGCCGACGGTGGCGTTGGTCATGCGGTCAATGAGGATGAAGGCGCCCGTCTCGCGGTTCGCCTCGTAGGGGTCGAAGGCGATCGGCTCGGAGAGGGACAAGTTGCAGAAGCCGACCTCGTTGAGGCCGAGTTCCTTCGCCGCGAGATGGTCGAACGTGTTGACGTCGATCCGGTGCTTGATCTCGGTGACGGTGGCGGTGACCGTGCGGCCGCCGATCTTGAGGAGATAGGGGCGGCCGGGGAACAGCGGCGCCTCGTCCATCCAGACGACGTGGGCGGCGAACTGGTCGGCGACCTCCGGCCGGTGGCTCGGCGGGACGAGGATGTCGCCGCGGGAGACGTCGATCTCGCGGTCGAGGACGACGGTGACGGCCTCGGAGGCCTGCGCCTCCTGGAGATCGCCGTCCATCGTGACGATGCGGGCGACGTTCGCCTCGCGGCCGGAGCCGGCGACGACGATCGGGTCGCCGACGCGGACGCGGCCCGACGCGACGGTGCCGGAGAAGCCGCGGAAGTCGAGATTCGGCCGGTTCACCCACTGGACGGGCATGCGGAAGGGCCGCTCGGCGAGGTCGGACGTGACCTCGATGGTCTCGAGGTGCTCGAGCAGGGTGGGGCCGTTGTACCAGGGCGTCCGCTCGGACTTCGCGACCACGTTGTCGCCGTAGCGGGCGGAGATCGGCACCGCCTGCATGGTGTCGAAGTCGAACCCGTGCGCGAAGGTGCGGAAGTCCTTCTCGATCGCTGCGAACTTCGCCGGGTCGAAGCCGACGAGGTCGATCTTGTTCACCGCGAGGATGACGTGGCGGATGCCCAGCAGCGACACCAGGAAGGCGTGGCGCTTCGTCTGGATCTGGATGCCGTGCCGCGCGTCGATCAGGAGGACCGCGGCGTCGGCGGTGGAGGCGCCGGTCGCCATGTTGCGGGTGTACTGCTCGTGACCCGGCGTGTCGGCGACGATGAACTTGCGCTTGTCGGTGGTGAAGAAGCGGTAGGCGACGTCGATGGTGATGCCCTGCTGGCGCTCGGCCTCGAGCCCGTCGACGAGAAGGGCGAGGTCGATGTCGTCACCGGTGGTGCCGTGCTTTTTCGAGTCGCGCTCCACGGCGGCGAGCTGATCCTCGAAGATCAGCTTCGTCTCGTAGAGGAGACGGCCGATGAGGGTGGACTTGCCGTCGTCGACCGAGCCGCAGGTGATGAAGCGCAGGAAGGACTTCTTCTCCTGGCTCTGCAGGTATTCGGTGAACGCCTCAGGGGCGAGGGCGGTGTCAGCGTCGAACATGGAAGCGGCCTCGGACATCAGAAGTACCCCTCACGCTTCTTCTTTTCCATGGACGCGGCTTCGTCGTGGTCGATGACGCGGCCCTGCCGCTCGGACGTGCGGGCGATCAGCATCTCGGCCACGATGTCGGGCAGCGTCGCCGCGGGGCTCTCGACCGCGCCCGTCAGCGGGTAGCAACCGAGGGTGCGGAAGCGGACCATCCGCATCTCGGGCGTCTCGCCGTCGCGGAGCGGCAGGCGCTCGTCGTCGACCATGAGGAGGGTGCCGTCGCGCTCCACGACCGGCCGCATCGCCGCGTAGTAGAGGGGGACGATCTCGATGCCCTCCAGCATGATGTACTGCCAGATGTCGAGCTCGGTCCAATTCGACAGCGGGAAGACGCGGATCGATTCGCCCTTCGCGACGCGGGTATTGTAGAGGTGCCAGAGCTCGGGCCGCTGGTTCTTCGGGTCCCAGCCGTGGTTCTGCGTGCGGAACGAGAAGACGCGCTCCTTGGCGCGGCTCTTCTCCTCGTCGCGCCGGGCGCCGCCGAAGGCCGCGTCGAAGCCGTACTTGGTGAGCGCCTGCTTCAGCGCGTCGGTCTTCATGACCTGCGTATGGTAGGACGAGCCGTGCGTGAACGGGCCGACATTGTCCCGCACACCCTCTTCGTTGATGTGCACGATGAGGTCGAGCCCGAGATCCTTGGTCTTGCGATCGCGGAACGTGATCATCTCGCGGAACTTCCACGTGGTGTCGACGTGGAGGAGCGGGAAGGGGGGCTTCGACGGGTAGAACGCCTTGAGGGCAAGGTGCAGCATCACCGCCGAATCCTTGCCGATCGAGTACAGCATCACGGGGTTGCGGAACTCTGCCGCCACCTCGCGGATGATGTGGATCGATTCGTCCTCAAGGCGCTTCAGATGCGAGCCGCGGTCGACAGCCATGACAAAGTCCTGCGGTACTGAAAAACTAGACGGTGACGGCGAACGGGTCGAAGGCGCCGCACGCGACGAAGTGGGGGTTGGCGAAGCGGTCGCCAGTAACTTTGCCGTAGAGGAGTTCGGCACCCTCGAGGGTGAGGACCTTCCCGCCCGCGGCGGAGACCACCGCGTGACCGGCGGCCGTGTCCCACTCCATGGTGCGGCCGAGGCGGGGGTAGAGGTCGGCCGCGCCTTCGGCGATGCGGCAGAACTTCAGCGAAGAGCCGGAGGAGACGAACGTGTCGACCGGATAGCGATCGATGAAGGAGCGGGTCTCGTCGTTGAGGTGCGATTTCGAGGCGACGACGCGGAGCGTGTGGGTCGGGTGCGAGACGCGGATCGGCTCGCGGGCGGACACGGTGCCGGCGTCGACGGTGGCGCGCCAAGCGTGGCCGGGCTCGCCGGCGTAGAGGGCGCCGATGGCCGGGGCGTAGACGACGCCGGCCACCGCACGGTGGTTTTCGATCCGGGCGATGTTGACGGTGAACTCGCCGGAGCCGGTGACGAACTCCTTGGTGCCATCGAGCGGGTCGACGAGGTAGAAGTCGCCGTCGACGTCCGGGATGCGGCCGGCGGAGACGGACTCTTCGGCGATGACCGCAGTGATCCCAAGGGCGGCGAGTTCCCGCAGGATCAGGATCTCCGCAGCCTCGTCGGCGGCGGTGACGGGAGAGCCGTCGACCTTCGTGCGTGCCTCGGCGCCCGCCTTGTAGAACGGCTCGATCGCAGCACCCGCAGCGATCGCGATCGCCACGAGCTGGTCGAGGGAAGGATGGGTCATCCGGTCACGCTCCTTGCTTGGCGCTCGCTAACGGACTGCGAACGCCGACGCAACGTCCACCTCTTCCGCGCGATCGAAACGCAGCCATGCGGCAAGTCCGGGGCCAACCGCTGGCTCGCCCCGCGCGCGGAAACGCCGTGGAATAGTCTAACGGCGTCGGTTTCGGAAGGGGTATACCCAGAAGTCGTATGCAGCCATGGCGAGGGCGATCGCGACAACCGCGACGAGCGCAGGCTCCGGCACATAGTACGCGATGATGCCGACGAACGCCGCGAGCCCGGCAAGGCCTATGAACGAGAGGATCCAGTCGAGCGGCGTCACGGCGTTTCTCCCTGTCGCGGGGGAGGCTAGCAACGGCGAGGCGCCGCGTCGAGAGCTCAGGCCATGAGGCCGCGGCGGACGAGGTTGAGGCCGACGACGGCGAGAACGGCGAGGGTCGCCTTGCGGAAGCGGGCCTGGTCGAGCCGGTCGGCGATCTGGAACCCGATCGCGGTGCCGATGAGGGCCGGGACGAGGAGCAGCGTCGAGAGTGGCGCGGTCTCGGCGTTGAAGATGCCCGACTGGATGTGCGCGGCGGTGAGCGCGATGGCGCCGAGGAAATAGACGATCCCCTGGGTGCGCAGCTGCTCGACCTTCGGCGTGTCGAGGGACGTGAGATAGATGACGGTCGGCGGGCCCCAGACGCCGGAGATGCCGCCGATGAAGCCGGCGACGAGCGCGATCAGCACCTCGGCGACGCGGCGGTGGGCGGCACGGAAGCCGATGCGGACGCCGGCGAGCTGGAGGATGGCGAACAGCGACACGGGCGTGCCGATGAGGAGGAAGAGCGCGGAAGCGGGCAGAATGCGGACGAGCTGCGCGCTGAAGCCGATCATGACCGCGACGATCACGATGTAGCGCCAGTGCGCCTTTGCCGAGAGGACGGCGGCGCCGATGCCGTTGCGCAGCGCCTGCCAGGCGTTGGTGACGAGCGTCGGCATGATGAGCGCGCCGAGGGCGAGCTCCGGCGGCAGGAGGGAGCCGAGGCCGGAGATCAGGATCATCGGCATCGCGAAGCCGACGGAGCCCTTCACCACGCCCGCCGCGAGGGCGATGGCGACGATGGCGATCCAGAGAAGAGGAGAGAAGTCCGGGAGGGCGAAGGACATCGGCCGAGGCTATGCCCCGCCACGGGTGGCGAGAACACCGCCCCGGGCACAGGAGCCATGCACGATGCGCTCAATTGTCGCGCGGGCGGTCTCGGTCGGGCGGCAGGGGGTCAGGCGGCGGCGAGCTGGCGCTCGAGCCACCGGGCGGTGCGGAACAGGCGCGCGTCCTCGCCGATGCGGCAGACCACCTGAAGGCCGATCGGCAGGCCGGAGGAGCCGCGGGCGATCGGGAGGGTGAGCGCGGGCGTGCCGACGAAGGTCCAGAGGACGTTGAAGGCGGCGTTACCGGTGGAGCCGAGCCCCGCGGGCGCTTCGCCGGGCGCGGCGGGCGTGATGATCGCGTCGTAGCGGTCGAAAATCTTGTCGAGGCCGGCGGTGAGGACCGTCTGCCAGTCGAGGGCGGCGAGGTAGTCGGTCGCGAGCGTGCCGGCGCCTTCCGCGATCGCCTCGCGCAGGATGGGGGAGAGGCTCGCCTCGCCGCGCTCGACGTAGGGGCGGAGGTGGCGGGCGAAGCCGGTCTTCATGATGGTCAGGAGCGCCGGACGGGCGTTGGCGAAGACGTCCGGCAGCGGGACGCGGTCGGCGCGGTCGCCGAGGGTGGCGGCGACCTCGTCGAGGAGGCCGCGCACGTCGTCGGACGCCTCGCCCCACGCGGGGCCTTCGACGATGGCGACGGTGGGGCGCAGCGGCGGGTCGGTGCGGGCGGCGGCGAGGAGGTTCGGCTTCGGCTCCGGCCGGGTGCGCGGATCGGACGGGTCGTAGCCGGCCATCGCGTCGAGGATGAGGGCGGCATCCTCTAGGGTTGTGGCGAAGACGCCCGCCGTGTCGAGCGGCTCGGAGAGGGTGAGGAGGCCGGTGAGCGGGACGAGCCCGCGCGTGGGCTTCACGCCGACGACGCCGCAGAACGAGGCGGGGCGGATCACCGAGCCGGCCGTCTGCGAGCCGATGGCGAGGGGGATCATCCCGTCGGCGACGGCGGCGGCGGAGCCGGCGGAGGAGCCGCCGGGCGTATGCTCGAGGTTGTGCGGGTTCCGGGTCGGGCCGGGGTTGAAGTAGGCCGTTTCCGTCGTGACCGTCTTGCCGATGATGACGGCTCCCGCGGCGCGGAGACGCCCGACGAGGACGGCGTCGCGCCGGGGCCGGCGGCCGGCATCGAGCACGGTGCCGTTTTCGGTCGGGTAGTCCGCCGTGTCGATGATGTCCTTTACGCCCACAGGCACGCCGTGCAGCGGGCCGAGCGGCCGGCCGGCCTTGCGGTGCCGGTCGAGCGCATCGGCCTGGCGCCGGGCGTGGTCGGGGTCGATGTGCGCGAAGGCGTGGATGACCGGGTCGCGCTCGGCGATCCTGGCGAGGCACGCCTCCGTCGCGTCGCGGGCGGAGAGCGCCCCCGCCGCGATGCGCTCGGCGAGGGTGGCGGCGGAGAGGGGTTCGGTCACTGATTATAGAGGAGGTTCGGGAGCCAGTAGACGATGCCGGGGAAGATGTAGAGGAGCGCCATCGTCACGAACACCATGCCGAGGAACGGCATGCAGCCGGCGAAGATCTCCGCCAGGCGCACGTGCGGTGGAGCGATGCCTTTGAGGTAGTAGGCGCTCATCGCCATCGGTGGTGTGAGGAACGAGGTCTGCAGGTTGAGGGCGACCAGGATGCCGAAGAACAGCGGGTCGATGTTGAACACGACGAGAAGCGGCAGGAAGATCGGCACGAAGATGATGATGATCTCCGACCACTCGAGCGGCCAGCCGAGGAGGAAGATGATGAGCTGGGCGAGGAGCAGGAAGGCGAGCGGCGAGAGGTCGAGCCCGGTGACGAACTCCGACACGAGCTGCTCGCCGCCGAGGTAGGAGAAGACCGACGAGAAGGTCCACGAGCCGACGAAGAGCCAGCACACCATCGCCGACGTGCGGACCGTGAGGTAGACGCTCTCGCGCAGCCGCTCCCAGGTGAGCGCGCGGTAGAGGAGGGCGAGGACGAGGCCGCCGAGCGCACCGACCGCTGCCGCCTCCGACGGCGTCGCGAGGCCGAAGAGAATGGCGCCGAGGACGGACATGATGAGGATCGCCAGCGGGAAGAACGAGGTGATGAGCATCACCACGACCTGGCCCGTGGTGTAGCCCTCGTAGAGCTCCTTCGGCGGCTTCGGCGCGATCGAGGGGTTCAGGATCGAACGGCCGATCACGTAGAGCATGTAGAGGCCGGCGAGGAGCAGGCCCGGCAGGAGCGCGCCGGCGTAGAGGCGGACGATCGAGACGCCGGAGGTGGCGGCGTAGACGATCAGCATGATCGACGGCGGGATGAGGATGCCGAGCGTGCCGCCGGCGCAGATGACGCCCGAGGCGAAGCTCGTCTTGTAGCGGGCGTTCAGCATCGCCGGGAAGGCGAGGAGGCCCATGAGGGTGACGACGGCGCCGACGATGCCCGTGGCGGTCGCGAACAGCGTGCAGGTGACGAGCGCGGCGACGGCCATCGAGCCGGGGAGGCGGCGGGCGGCGATCTGCAGTGTCGAGAACAGCCGGTCGACGATGTTCGCGCGCTCGACGATGTAGCCCATGAACAGGAACAGCGGCACGGCCGTCAGCACGTCGGACGACATGACGCCGTAGGTCTGGTTCACGAAGAGGTCGAAGATGCGGTTGTTGAGGAAGCCTTCGAACCAGGCCTGCGTGGTCTCCCACCCGGCGGCGCCCTGCTCGACCAGGCGGTCGTAGATGCGCCACTGCCGCCCCACGTCGAAGTAGGCGTAGTAGCCGAAGCCGACCGCCATCGCCATCAGCGTGAAGGCGATCGGGAAGCCGAGCATGATGATGATGATGAAGGACCCCAGCATCAGGATCGCGACTTGAGGGTCCGTCACCGCCGCGTCTCCCTGGGACGGACCACGTCGACGGCTTCAGAGCCGTGTTCGAGGATCTCCCGCTCGTGTTGTTGGATGAGGAGCTTGTCGAGCTCCTCGACGTCGCTTTCGCGCGGCGGCCACTCGCCACGCCTGAGGCACAGGATGCAGCGAAAGACCTGGGCGACGCCCTGGATGAAGAGGAGCACGCCGGCCGCGACGATGATGACCTTGAACTGGAAGATCGGCATCCCGGCGGGGCTCATCACGCTGACCTCGCGGTAGCCGATCGAGCGTGAGGCGTACTTCCAGCCGGCGAAGATCAGGGCGAGGATGCCGGGGAAGAAGAAGATGAAGTAGAGGACGAGCTCCACCGTCGCCTGGATGCGCGGGCGCCACAGGCGGTAGATGACGTCGGCGCGGACGTGACCGTCGCGCGACAGGGTGTAGGCGCCGCCCATCATGAAAAGCGCGCCGTACATCATGTAGGAGAGGTCGAACGCCCAGCTCGTCGGGTCGTTGAGGACGTACCGGACGAACACCTCGTAGGCGACGCCGAACGTCATGAGGAGGATGCACCACGCGAAGGCCCGCCCGACCCAGGAGGACACTTTATCGGCGAAGCGGATGTAGGCTTCCATGCGGGCCTTTTGGCAGCGGGCGAATCGTTGCGGGGAGGCGGCGGCGGGGCGAAAGGACGAGCCTAGAAGAGAAGCGCCGGCCAGAGGCCGGCGTTAAGGTGGCGAGCGCCGGACGGATCCGGCGCAGGCGCGTCCTTAGAAGCTGAGCTTGCCCGGGAAGTAGTGTTCGTAGGCGAGCTTATAATCGGCCTGGTTCGTCAGGATGTAGTAGGCGACGCGCTCGGCCCATTCCTTCTGGGATTCGACCACGCGGTTGAAGTACTCGTCCTGCGTCAGGTTCTCGAGCACGGTGTCCCAGCTCTCGAGCTGCCGCTCCATCACCGACGTCGGCGTGCGCTGCACGTTCACGCCGCTCTCGGTCATCAGCGTCTGCAGGTCCTTCGAGTACTGATCCATGGCGAGGCCGTAGTTGGCCGTGGAGGCCGCTTCGGCGGCGTACTCCAGGATCGCCTTGAAGTCGTCCGGCAGCGATTCGAAGAGGCTGCGGTTGAACATGATCTCGAAGAACTCGGCCGCCTGGTGGTAGGAGCCGAGCATGTAGTTCTTGGCGACGTCCTGCGCGCCGAACCGCATGTCCGAGGTGGGGTTGTTGAACTCGAATGCGTCGATGACGCCGCGCTCCATGGCCGGCACGATTTCGCCGCCCGGAAGCTGGGCGACCGAGGCGCCGATGCCCTGCATGACATCCGCCGCGAGGCCGACGGTGCGGTACTTGAGGCCCTGCATGTCGTCGACGGCTGCGATCGGGTTGTTGAACCAGCCGAGCGGCTGGGTCGGCATCGGCATCGCGAAGAAGCCGACGATGTCGAGGCCGAGGATGTCCTGGATGAGCTCGTTGTAGAGCTCCCGGCCGCCGCCGTAGTGGATCCAGGCGAGCATCTGGTTGGCGTCCGGGCCGAACACCGGGCCGGTGCCGAACAGCGAGGCGGCCTTGTTCTTGCCGTACCAGTAGGCGGTCACGTGATGGCCGGCGTCGAGCACGCCGTCGGCCACGGCATCCTGGAGCTGGAACGCCTGAACGACCGCGCCAGCCGGAAGAAGGTCGATCTTCAACCGGCCGCCGCTCATCGCCTCTACGCGGTCCGCGTACTGCTTCGCCATATCCTGGAAGATATCCGAAGCGGTCCAGCTGGACTGCATTTTTATGGTTGTGACGTCCTGCGCGCGCACCACCGAGGGCGCGGCGAGCGCAGAAACGCTGGCGACGGCGGCACCGCCCGACTGCAGAAAGCGGCGGCGGGTCGTTTGGCTCATAGCGTTTCCTCCCTAGGCGATTCTGACGATCGCTATGGCACAAAAGACACGATCGAAATCGCGAGGGCAAGTGTATCTCGCCGATGGATGTGCGAATGCCTTTGATTTCAGCACGGTTTATCGTGCCCGGACGGCGTGCAGAATCCTTTCCGCTGCCAGCGTGGGTATAGAGGCAGGGTTTCGACTGGGCGCGGAAGCGCGGAACGATGAACCGCCTCGCCCCGTTCCGTGCGAGCACGCCGCGGCTAGAGGCGAGCGCTTTCAGTCTGTTCCGAAAATCTTGAAGAGTCGCAATGCAGTCGACGAGCCGATCCGCCGATGTGGGCCCCCATGACCCGGGTGAAGGACGAGAGACGTTCGTCACGCGCTTCCGACCCATCGTCGTATGGCTTCTCGCCATCATGGCGGTGATCCTGACGGGCTGGGCGTTGCGGGCGCTCGCCGTCGTGGTGGTGCCGTTCGTGATCGCGCTGTTCATCACGCTGGCCGTTCTGCCGATCGACGGATGGGTGCGGGACCGGATGCCACGGCGTCTGAAATGGATGGGGCACGCCGTGGCGACGGTGGTCGTGGTGGCGCTCCTGTCGTCGTTCTTCGTGGGGGTCTATTTCGCCGCGCAGCAGGCGGTGCGGCAGATGCCGAACGTGACGGGCGAGCTGCGGGCGCTGCTTCCGGGCGGCGAGGAGCCGGGGAGTATCTTTGCCGGCGGTGCGGGGTCGACCGGCGGCAGTGCCGGCACGGAGGGCTCTGCGACCGGCGACAGCGGCAGCGACATTCCCGTGCTCGGCGGCGGAACGAGCGGAGACGCGGGCGACGCGCTGACCACCGACAGGAGTGCGGCGGCGGACAATGGCGCGACTGCAGGGGGCGGGCTTCTCGGCGGGTTGGATCTCAAGTCCCTCGCCGACCGCGTGGTGGTCTACCTTTCGGATCACGCCGGCGGGACGGCGCGCGCGATCCTCAACGCCGGGGCCGGGCTGATCGGAGGGCTCGTCCTCATCATCTTCCTCGTGCTCCTCATGCTGGTCGAGGGAGCGACGTGGCGGGCGAAGGTTGCGACCATCTTCAGCGAGCCCCATCGGGCCGACTGGGAGGATACCTTCGCGGTGATGGCGAAGAGCTTCCGCTGGTACGTCATCGTCCGCGTGCTCTTGGGGCTCGTCTCCGGCACGCTCTACGTCGGCTGGCTCGCGATCTTCGGGGTGGACCTGCTCCTCGTCTGGTTCCTCCTCGCATTCTTCCTCAACTTCATCCCGACGATCGGCTCGATCATCGCCGGCACGCTGCCCGTAATCTACGTGTTCGTGACGCGGGACTGGACGACGGGGCTGATGGTGGGCGCGGGGCTCCTCGTCATCGAGCAGGTGATGGGGAACTACGTGGATCCGCGCGTGCAGGGAAAGCAGCTGTCGGTCTCGCCGGTGGTGACGTTCCTCGCCCTCCTCCTCTTCGGCTGGATGTGGGGCGTCATCGGAGCTCTCCTCGCGGTGCCGATCGCCGTGTTCCTCGTGATCGCGTTCGCTCATGTGCCGACGCTGAAGCCGGTCGCGCTTCTCCTCTCCGACGCCGAGAACATGGACGCGCTGGACGAGAAGACGCGCGGCTGAGCGCATGACCGCTCCGCGTCGCGCGCTGTTGCCGCGGGGCCGGGGCCGGGCTAAGGCGCCGCGATGAGCTCTCATGCCTCGACGGACGTTCGCGCCGGCCTCATCGAGGGCCTGCCCATCCTCGTCGCCACCATGCCGTTCGCGCTCGTGTTCGGCGCGATCGCGGTGCACGGCGGGCTGACGACGTGGGACGCCGTCCTCCTCAGCGCGACGGTCTACGCCGGGGCGAGCCAGATGGTCTCGATCGAGCTGTTCAGCCAGAACGTGCCCGCCTGGTCGATCATCCTCTCGGTGTTCGCCGTCAACTTCAGGCATGTCCTCTACTCGGCGGCGCTGACCAAGGTCATCCGCGGCGAGGGGGCGCTGTCGAAGGCGGTTGTGTTCGCGCTCCTCGTCGACCCGCAGTTCGCGCTGACGGCGAAGCGCGCGGCGGAGGGGCGGCGCTTCTCGATGGCGTGGTATCTCGCGCTCGGGCTGCCGATCTACGTGAACTGGATCATCATGACCGCGATCGGCGCATCATTCGGCGCGCTGATCGACGATCCCGACTCGTTCGCGGTCGACCTCCTCCTGCCGATCTATTTTCTGGCGCTGGTGATGAATTTCCGCGGCCGGCCGAACTGGGGTCTCGCCGTTGGGGTCAGCGCGGTGGTGTCGACGATCGTCTACTACGCCCCGCTCGCGGGCTTCACCTTTCTCGGCCCGCCCTGGCACGTAACGCTGGGCGGGCTCGCCGGCGTTCTCGCGGCCGCAGCGGTGCCGCCGCGGGCGGGGCGGATGATGCCGCTCGTCGCGGTCGACGCGCGGGGCCGGGACGGCGATGCGGGGACGGCGCCGGCGGCGGTGGTCGAAGGCTGCGCGCGCAACCGGGAGGACCGGGGATGACCGAGGGCTTCCTCCTCATCACCCTCGCGTGTGCGGCGCTCACGTACCTCACGCGGGTCGGCGGCTACCTGGTCCTCTCGCGGTTCGACCGGATCCCGCCGCGGCTCGATGCGGCGCTCGAGGCGGTGCCGGCGGCGGTGATGACGACGCTCGTCGCGCCCGCCATCTTCTCCGGCACCTGGCGTGAGGCGCTGGTGCTCGGCATCGCCGCGGCCCTCGGGCTGCGGTTCGGGATGCTCGTCACCACCGCCGTCGCGATCGCCGCGGCGATCCTGCTGCGCTCCACGGTCTGAGGCTCAGACGCAGCGGCCGCCGTCGACCTCGAGGTTGACGCCGGTGATGAACGCCGCTTCGTCGGAAGCGAGGTAGACGGCGGCATTCGCGATATCGACCGGCTTGGAGAGGCGGCCGAGCGGGATGCCGGCGATGAACTTCGCCCGGTTCTCCGGCGTGTCAGGCATGCCCATAAAGGTCTCGAGGAGGGCGGTCTCGCCCATGACGGGGCAGATGCCGCAGACGCGGATCTTGTCCGGCGCGAGCTCCACCGCGAGGGATTTCGTGAGGACGTTCACCGCGCCCTTGGAGCCGTTGTACCAGGAGAGGCCCGGGCGGGGGCGGAGGCCGGCCGTGGAGCCGACGTTCAGCATCACGCCGCGGCCGATCGCGCGCCAATGGGGCACGAACGCCTGGGTGAAGTGGTAGATCGATTTCACGTTGATGGCGAAGACCTTGTCGAAGCTGTCCTCGTCGATCTCCAGCACCGGGCGGTTCGGGTGGGACCAGCCGGCGTTGTTGACGAGGATGTCGACCTCGCCGAACGCGTCCATCGCCGCCTGCGCGGCCTCGCGCACCGCTGCGCCGTCGGCAACGTCCGCCACGAAGGGGGTCGCCGCGTTGCCGATGGAGGCAGATACCGCCGCGGCGCCCTGCTTGTTGATGTCGAGCACGCCGACCCGGGCGCCCGCCTCGGCGAAGCGCTCCGCTATGGCGCGGCCGAAGCCCGACGCGCCGCCGGTCACGAGCGCCGTCTTCCCGGCAAGCCGACCCGTTTCCATCCCACTCTCCGTTTCTGTTCGGTACGAGACTAGAGCCGAACCGCGGCTCCGGAAACCGGATCGCGATGCTCGTCCCTTGCATCAGGCGTCTCTTGATTAGATGAAACTAATATAATATCTCCAGGGCGTAAACCTCAGAGGAGAGGACCGATGCCCACTCTCACCAAGCCTCCTGTCGAAACCGACGCGCCGGTGATCCGGGCGTTCTTCGACGAGCCGACGAACACCGTCAGCTACCTCGTCTCGGACCCCGTGACGCACGAGGCGGCGGTGATCGACCCCGTCCTCGACTACGACCATCCGTCCGGCACCGTCGACACGCGCTCGGTCGACCGGATCCTCGCCGTTGCGGCGGAGGAGGGGCTCAAGATCACCTGGGCGCTCGAGACCCACGCCCACGCCGATCACCTCTCCGGCTCGCCCTTCCTGAAGCTGAAGACCGGCGCGAAGATCGGCATCGGCGAGCACATCCGGGAGGTGCAGAAGCTGTTCCGGCCGATCTTCAACGCCACCGATCTGTCGACCGACGGGCGCGACTTCGACCACCTGTTCGCCGACGGCGAGACGTTCAGGATCGGCAAGTTGTCGGTGGAGGTGATGTTCGTGCCGGGCCACACGCCGGCCGACGTCGCCTACAGGATCGGCGATGCGGTGTTCGTCGGCGACACGCTGTTCATGCCGGACTACGGCACCGCCAGAGCCGACTTCCCCGGCGGCGACGCGCGGCGGCTCTACCGCTCGATCCGGCGACTGTTGTCGCTGCCGCCCGAGACGCGGCTCTTCATGTGCCACGACTACAAGGCCCCCGGCCGCGATGAGTACGCGTGGGAGACGACGGTGGCCGACGAGCGCGCCCACAACCGCCACGTGAAGGACGGCGTGTCGGAGGAGGAGTTCGTGAAGATGCGGACCGAGCGGGATGCGACGCTCACCGCGCCGAAGCTGCTCCTGCCCTCGATCCAGGTGAACATCCGCGCCGGGCGCTTCCCGAAGGCCGAGGCGAACGGGGTCAGCTACCTCATGATCCCGGTGCGGCCGAAGGCGGGCGTCGACCTCGAAGCGGCGCGCTGACGGAGCATCTCACGCCGCGGGCTTCGGGCAGAAGAGCTCGTGGAGGGTTGCGAGGAGACGGACGAGGCGCGGATCGGCGATCCGGTAATAGATGGTCTGCGCCTCACGCCGCGTGGTGACGAGCCCCTCTTCCCGCATCACGGCGAGGTGCTGGGAGAGGGCCGACTGCGAGAGGCCGACAGCGCGCGTCAGCTCGCCGACGTTCGCCTCCCCCTTTTCGAGGAGCTTGCAGAGGACGAGGAGGCGCTTCTCGTGGGCGAGCGCCTTCAGATGGCGCGCCACCTCTCCGGCGGCAGCCTCCATCTCGCTGAGATCGTCCGCGATAGTGATGCTCATGAGCGCCCGTCTCCCACTTATATCAGGAAGTGCTAATTATTTGTCCGAAGTCAACGGGGGGGAGTCCTGTCGAAGCTCAAGAGCGCCTCCCGAGCGCACACGTGAATTGACTCGCTAGTAGAATACTTGCTGATATATCTAACACACAACAAAGATCGGGAGGGGAGCATCATGAGGGATCGTTTGACGTCGGCGTTGGCGGCCGTCGCGCTGGTTGTCGGTATGGGCGGCGCCGCAGCGGCGCAGGACGTGACGCTGCGACTGGCGAGTGTCGCGAACGACAGGACTACTTACGGGCAGGCGCAGGAGGTCCTCAAGGAGGAGCTTGAAAAGGCGACAGACGGTCGCGTCACCGTTCAGATCTTCAACAACAACACGCTCGGCTCCAACCGGGAGGCGCTCGAGCTCGCCAAGCTCGGCAGCGTCGACTTCGTGGTAACGGGCCTCGGCCATGCGAGCGCCTTCGCGCCGCAGCTCAACGCCGTGCTCTTTCCCTACGTGTGGAAGGACCGCGACACGATGTTCGAGGTGCTCGACGATGAGGTCGGGCAGAAGATCTCCGATGCGCTGACCCCGTCGCGGATGAGCGTCGTCGGCTGGTGGGACAACGGGTTCCGGCACGTGTCGAACAACACGCGCCCGATCATGAAGGTGGAGGACCTCAAGGGCCTGAAGCTGAGGGCGCTGCCGTCCACCGTGCACGTGGCGTTCTTCCGCGCGACGGGCGCCTCGCCGACCCCGATGGGATTCAACGAGCTGATGCCGGCGCTGCAGCAGGGCGTGCTCGACGGCCAGGAGAACCCGCCGACGGTGGTCTACCCCTACAACCTCTACGAGGTGCAGAAGTACTATTCGCTCACCGGCCATGTGAACGAGCCGATGGTGCTCATCATGAGCGATGCGGCGAAGGCCAAGCTGTCCGAGGAGGACATGGCGGCGCTCGAGGGCGCGATCGAGAAGGCGACCACCTTCCAGCGCGAGCTGAACGCAAAAGAGGTGGACGCGATGATGGACAAGCTGCGCGGCCTGATGGAGGTGAACGAGGTTCCGCCGGAGACGATCGCCGAGCTGCGCACGATCGCCGAGGGCGTCTATCCCGAGTCGATCGCCGAGCTCGGCGAGGGGGGCCAAGAGATCCTCGAGGCGATCCAGCAGGCGAACCAGTAGCCGCGAAGCCGCTTCCAGAATGTCAGCTCCGAGCGAGACGAACGCGGGCCGCCCGACGGCCCGCGTGATCGTCCTCATGATCCGTCTCATCGAGGGCATCGTGATCGCCCTCATGAGCATCATCGCCACCGTCGTCATCATCGAAGTGGGGCTGCGGTGGCTCGGCGGGGGGCGCTCCCTCATCATCACCGACGAGCTGACGCGCTACCTCATGATCTGGACGGCGATGCTCGGCGCCGTCCTCCTCGTCCACGAGGACGGGCACATCCGCATCAGCGTCCTCCCCGACGTGCTGCCCCGATGGGGGCGGATTGTCTGCGCGGTGCTGTCGCAGCTCGTGGTGCTCGGCTTTCTCGGCGTTCTCATCGTGGTTTCGGTGATGAACTGGCCGGAGACGATGGGGCAGAAGGCGATCACGCTCGGCGTCTCGATGGCCTGGTTCACGAGCGCGCTTCCGATCACGGGTGCGCTGATGGTGCTCCTCATCCTCTACGACATGGTCGAAACCCTGCGGGGTCGACGCGGGTGACCGCGACGCATCGCTGGCCCAGTAACCCTCGCGCGGATTCGTGATGCTCAGCCTGTTGCCAGCGTTTTTCGCCATCGTCGCCATCGGCACTCCGGTGGCCTTCGCCGTCGGCGCCATCGCCGTCGGCTACATCCTGGTGTCGAACCAGGTGCCGCTGAATGTGATCCCGACGGTGATCTTCGGCGGGATGGACTCCTTCCCCCTCCTCGCGATCCCGTTCTTCGTGATGGCGGGCGACCTTGCCGCCCGCTGCGGGGTGCTGCCGCTGATGGTGAACTTCACCAACGTGTTGGCGGGGCCGACGCGGGGCGGGCTCGCCCACGTCAACGTCGCGTCGAGCATGATGTTCGGCGGCGTCACGGGAGTCGCGGTGGCCGACACCGCGGCGGTCGGCGGGACGCTGATCCCGGCGATGATCCGCGACGGCTACCCGCGCGGCTTCGCGGCGGCGATCACGGCGGCGTCGTCGGTGATGGGCGCAATCATCCCGCCGAGCGTCGCCATGCTGATCATCGCCTACATCTGGGGCGGGGGCGTGACCGTCACGAAGCTCTTCCTCTACGGGGCGACGCCGGGGCTCCTCATCGGCGTCGTGATGATGGCCTACGTGGCGCTCATCGCGAAGCGGCGGAACTTCCCGAAGAGCGACGTGCCGCGCTCGCTGCGCAACATCCTCGCCGCGCTGTGGCCGGCGCTGCCAGGGCTGGGGCTCCCCGTCGTGGTGCTCGGCGGCATCATCGGCGGGATCTTCACGCCGACGGAGGCGGGGGCGGTGGCGGTGGTCTACGCGCTGCTCCTCGGCGTGGTGGTCTACCGCAACATCGGCCTCTGGAGCCTCGGCCAGTCGCTCCTCTTTGCCGCGAAGACGAGCGCGGTGGTGTTCCTCCTCCTCGGCACGGCGAAGCTGATCGCGTTCCTCCTCGTCATCAACCTCGTCCCCCAGTCGATCGGGATCTGGCTGCAGTCGATTATCTCGTCGCGCGAGGGGTTCCTCATCGTCGTGGTGCTCGTGTTCCTGGCGCTCGGCTCGATCATGGAGGGGGTCGCGACGATGATCATCCTGGTGCCGGTGGTGGCGCCGATGAGCCAGTTCTTCGGCGTCGAGCCGCACCACCTCGCGCTCATCATCGTGATGACGGTTCAGATCGCGCTGATCACGCCGCCGATGGCGATCGGGCTGTTCCTCGTGTGCCCGCTCGCCCAATGCAGCGTGCGGGAGGTGTCGATCGAGGTGCTGCCCTTCATCGGGGCGATCCTCGTCGTCATCCTCGCCGTCGTGTTCGTGCCGCAGGTCGCGAGCTGGCTGCCCACCGCGCTCGGCTACTGAGGCGCTACTGCGCGAGGAAGCCGCCGTCGACGGCGAGGATGTGGCCCGTCACCATCGCCGCCGCGGGGCTCGCGAGGTAGAGGATCGCGGCCGCCACCTCGTCCGGCTCGGCGAGACGGCCGAGGGGGGTCATCGCCTCGATCTTCGCGACGAGCTCGGGCTTGTCGAGGAGCGGCTGGATGAAGGGCGTCCGCACGTAGGTCGGCGCGACGGCGTTGACGCGGATGTTGTCCTTCGCCCACTCGACGGCGAG
>JACLAD010010881.1_pt1 | contig 18424 bp, 17 predicted proteins | sample 8027901 | NCBI WGS metagenome assembly JACLAD01 (sample SAMN15725071, study PRJNA655200) | protist metagenome | isolation source: fluorescence activated cell sorting (FACS) single amplified genomes of... | place: Spain: Blaines Bay Microbial Observatory, Mediterranean Sea | collected 2016-07-05 | reverse complement strand
GTAAGTTCAAAACCCAACTACTAGCCCACTGGCCAGGCCCAAGAGGCGACGAGCCAGATTCACCTGTCGCTCAAACTAGTAAAGCCAAACAAGAAAATTTCTTCAATTCAAATATGAAGAGGATTAAAGACCAAAAACCATCGAACACAGGATACGCACGAAATAACAACACCAAACCAACTCCAGCAAAATCTCCAAGTATATGGTACGGGCGCAACCAGAATGATGTGCAGAAGATGGATCGCCCAGCCATCCTCCCAGTGTCATCTCATCAGGATCATATCATACAAACTGTTGAAAAGCACCAGCTCACATTCCTAGTCGGTGAAACCGGTTGCGGTAAGACCACCCAAGTCCCACAAATTCTATTAGAAGCCGCTGGTAATAAACCCTCCCGCGTGGTATGCCTACAACCGAGGCGTCTTGCTGCTACCTCCGTCGCGCGCCGCGTGGCGGAAGAAAGGGGTGAAGAAGTTGGAAATGAGGTGGGTTTTATGGTTAGAGGTGAGAGTAAGCTGTGTGATTCGACGCGTTTGCTCTTTTGCACTACTGGAGTTTTTCTACGTCGATTAATGGGAGAAGGTGTAGATGCTATGTTTTCCAAGGAAACAGTCACGCATCTAATCGTCGATGAAGTCCATGAGAGGTCAAGTGAAATTGATATCCTTCTAGGCTTATTGAAGACCACCCTATCCAAGAGGAAAAATTTGCGAGTCATTCTAATGTCTGCTACCATGGACACCGCCAAGTTGCAACGATTCTTCGCTATTGAAGCGCCGTTAGTAAAGGTTCCCGGCCGGACATTTCCAGTAGAAGTTGTGCATGTTGATGAGCTTCCGTATGAATGGGAAGGTCCGGTGAAAGGAGGTGATCGTACGGATATAGAAGCCATTACAAACTTGGTGAGTTGGGTGGTTCAATCTGGTGAGTGGGAGTTAGTCAAAGGCAAAAACCCGCCGAGTAAGTATAAGAGGGGTGGGGATATATTGGTGTTTTTACCTGGTGTAGGAGAGATTAATCAGATGATGAAGTCAATTGAGAGGGAGTGTGGTAATGATGTGAAGTGTCTGGCTTTGCATGCGGGGCTGACAAGTAGCGAGCAGAAGGAATGCTTTCAAAAAGTGCATGGTGGTAAGAGGAAGGTGATTCTATCGACTAATGTTGCGGAAACGAGTGTGACCTTGCCGGATGTGACCGTTGTGATTGATAGCTGCCGAGCAAGGCAGTCCGGTTTTGAAGAGAGCACTGGTTGCGTTGCACTATTAGAAAAGTACTGTGCGCAGGATAGTTTGTTACAGAGGACTGGTCGTGCTGGGCGTGTGCAACCGGGTGTTTGCTTCAGAATGATATCAGAGCGAGAGTTTAAGCAATTGGATAAGGTTACATTGCCTGAGTTTAAGAGGATTCCATTAGATGGGATCGTATTACAGGTCATGGCATTTAGTTTACAAGCGGATGCCTTTTTACAGAGCGTACCAGACCCGCCAAGCAAGGAAGGGGTGTTGTTGGCACAGCAGCAATTGGCTAGTTTGTGTGCGATTGATGATAGTTATAAGAAGTTGACCGGGATTGGACGGCATCTGGCTGTGCTGCCGACCCATCCGCGGTTAGGGAAGTTACTGCTGGTGGGTGCATTGTTAGGATGTGTGAGCGCGAGTTTGAGTATTGTAGCGATGCTTGCAGTGAGGAGCCCGATGAAGTTCACACGGGATGAGGATATTATAGAGAAAAGGGTGGCGTTGGCGAAGAGTTTTGGGAGTAGGAGTGATCATGCGTTGTCCGTTTGTCTGATGCAGCTGTGGCATAGTGACGGTCGAGGGAGAGGTCAGCTGTGTGATGATTATGGATTAAGCTACCCCCGCATGAGTGAAGCGTATACAGAATGGAAGCATCTAGCCCGCGCGTTGGAATCAATAGGTTTTGTCCCGAAAGGATTCAGCTCTGGTAAGCACCCCGGGTGTGAGCAAGATGAGCATTCGACAAACTGGCGTGTTGTGAAGTCTGCGATTACCGCTGCATTCTGTTGTAATCTAGTAAAGGTGGAGAAGCCTCCAAATAAATATATCCAAACCGTTGGCGGTGGCACTGTGCAAAAAGATGCAGAAAGCTACAAGATACGATTCTTCATCACTCGACCAAAAAGTGAGTTGGTAGCATTAGCAGCTGCAAAACAAAGCAGCGGCGGGCCGGAATTTTCGGATGCGAATGAGGATGTGCAAGACGTTGCGCTGGAGATTGGCGAGGCAGTTGGGCGTGAGTGGATGATGACGTTTGTGGATCGTACGTCTGTCTGCAGCAGTGAAAACCAATACAATTGCCCATGGTTAGTCTACCATGCCAAAGATAAGGTCAGCCGACCAAATATGAGACCGTTTATTGCTTTGCGAGATGTGAGTGAGGTTTCGAGTTATGCGCTGTTACTGTTTGGAAGGCATTTAGAGCTGACGAGTGATTTTTCTGATCAAAAGTCGATCGTGACTGTAGATAAGTGGGCGCATTTTAGTGGGGGTAGTGCACGTGTGGTCGCTCTTCTGAGAGAGTTAAGGTCGGCGTTGGATGCGATATTGTGGGCGAAGGTGTACGATCCAACCTTGAAATTGAGTCAGTTTATGGAGATGGAGGCATTGTTCAGGTTATTGATGAGCGATGGACTCGGCTGAATTTTACTTTGTTGATTTGTCATCCTCATTTTGTCTCAAGTGTGTTCTTTTGATTTTGTAGTATGATTGTAAACACGATTTATCATTCCAAAATTAAAATATTTTTTTTCACTACAGGGCAAGGTTGAAATTGATTTCACAATCATGCCGGAAGGGTATGGTCAGTCGAAACAATATCCTCTCAGCAAGAAGATGTCTGACATCAGGAAAGAGCTAGAGGAGGAGTTGCGGATCCCGGAGAATAGTGTGTTTATGGAAAATATGACCGGTGCAAAATCGCTGCAGGATTGCCACCCGCATTTAGATAAGTGCTTACACGAGCTCGGCCTCAACGCGGACGATAAAGTTAGCATTCAGTTGAAGATCAATTACTACCAGTCACACATGGCGGATGACTACAAAATGCCCGATACACTACAATTCCCAGTACAAAACCAAGATGGGGAGACAACGATGGTGAATGTCCATGTATCCAAAGCCAGCGAGAGCAAGCCATACCTCGGCGGGTTTAAAGATAATCGCACGGACATCGTCTACCATCATGGCTGCACGCAGACAGCGGCGGTAGCGAAAAAGGAGCATGCAGTGAAAAATCATCGGGAGACGCAGACGTATGATATGAAGACTAGGTCAACACAAAGCAAGCGAGAATTCGGTACGCAGATGGCAAAGGTCGGTCTGTATATCGATGATAGTAATGATCGGGAGATGACCCCCGGCCCGTACTTCTCATCGGCAGATTTCGCAGCGGTCAAAGTCGAAGCGGTTCTCGTAATCCAATGCCACGCCCGCGGCATGTTCGCGCGCCTCCGCTCAAGCAAAAAACGATTAGAACTCATCGCTAAGAATAGCCGCTTGAACCAAGAAGCACACCAAGCGAACATCGACATGGAACTCCGCCACAAGAGAGAGATCCATCGTCGTATGCACCCTCGCACGCACGAAGATTTCAAGATATTATACGCGGAGCTCGAGGCATGGAGGGTGATGGAAACGCAAAAGATCAAAGACCAGCAACATTCCAAGGAAGTTAAGCAATTAGCTAGAAAATTGCTCCTCTACAAAGAAACCAAGCTTCTGCAAACCATCGACCGCCTGAAAATTGAAGCAACCCATGCTAACCGCGACGCTAAAATCGAAAAGGAATTAAAATCCATGACAGAACCAAAAGTCTGGGCACAAGGTGATGGAGAAACCACTACGGTGTACACCCCATTTACAACCCGCGCAAAGGAGCTTCAAGATTTGTATAAGGGTTTAAGGCTGGAGAATCTATCAACCGATGAGCGATTGGATGTATTATTACATGTTAAGTGGACGGTCAAAGAGTTTGATTGTAATCTTACCAGAGATATCGTCCAATTGGTAGACAGGGAAGCTGATCTTTTGAACAGAGGGCGCTCTGCGAAAACAATGCGGGACGCGAGGAAGCGCTTGTCAAATCTATTCCTGAACTTCTGCACGCAACCACAGTACTTCTTTTTCCATTTATAATTCATTCGAAATTCAAGATTTTGTCCGAAAAAATGTTTTTTATTTGAGGTTTAACCCCGAGGCAATGCGATTTCAGAAAGTTCCCAGGGAATTGATGTCAAAAAGCGCTAAGGCTCCTCTGAGCACGGTCCCGCATGGTAATTGATTGATATAAAGTAGTATAATTTCATTCACCTTGATCCAAGTAATCCCACAATACACTCATTCTTGTAGCTTTCATTAATTGTTTTATAATCACATTTTAATTTGTACCGCCATCAAAAATTACATTGCTTGGATTGTCATCAATATACCCTTGTTCTGCCGTTGTTTTCTCGCTGTCGATGCATGTTTTCATTTGGTTCAATGTTTGTTACATTAGCGATCGTATGTGATTATTTTTCATTTGAAAGAGATGATTGTACGAAAAGAGGGTGATGGTGCAAACGGTACCGCTGCAATTTGTATGATAGTAATTGCAGTGGTGGTGCCGTTGTTGACTGTGTTTTACGCATTTCGAGCTACTTATGATGGAAATTGGGAATTTGTTTTTCAAATGGATTTTTGATTCATTAATTTTCTAAATGATGATCTGATGTTATTTATTTTCTCAGGTGTATGATGATAACCATAATTTCTATGAAATTCTTGAGCCGTCAGAGAAGAACTTTTTATGGTTTTGGTCTGACGGGAATGTTCTTGGAGTGTACGAGCCGATTTCTTTGATGATCAAGGCTACAGTCACGCATTATATTGGATTCCACGCTAGCGTTTGGCATCAAGTTTTGACGACGTTTCATTTGGTGAATGTTTGTCATCTCTATTTCATATTATGCTACTTGATCCGATCGTTGGCTGGAGGGAAAATTGACAATATAACGTTGATTGTTGGGTGTAGCCTGGGTGCTAGCTTTTGGGGTACTATGCCGTTCAACGTACAGACTGTGTGTTGGTTGAGTTGCTGCTCATACATCTTCGCTTTCTTTTTTCTGATGTGCTCGCTGGTTTGCTGCGTGTTTGCGCATGGATCGTCGAATTATTTATTTGGTGGCTTTTGGTATTTCCATTCAATCATTATGTTTGGCATTGCCTGCTTGTGTAAGCCTGCGGCCCTGTCCTTTGCATTCTGCTACCCGATTTTGGATCTTACTTACAGCAGCTACCGCACGGATGTTTGGAAGGATAGGTCACTGATTTACCGAATGGGTTTTGTTTTATTCCGGTCGATTGTTGCATGTATACGGCAGGTCATTCCTTTGTCTGTCGGATTTTTCATCTGGTGGCAGTGCCAGCCGAATTCGTACCATTTAGAGGAAATCGTTCGATTAGATTTGGTCAATGTCGTGTTGCGTGCAAGCTTTCTAATTTTCTTCTATCCGCTTAAGATGTTGGGGCTTTTGGATCATGATTACGCTGTGATGCAGCCGCTTACATACGATGGTATGGACCCGTTTTACAACATTTCAATCATTTGCGCTGGAGGCTTTTTCTTTTTATTGGCTGCGTCGTGGACCGTTTTATCCGGACGCAAAAGTAGCACGATGACATATGATGTTTTTTGTTTTCTGCTTTTTGTTGCAACCATGTCTGCGGGGTTGGGGTTGAGTGAGCATACGACCGATCAATTGTACGCAGATCGGTATGGGTATATTCCCGGTTTATGGTTGTCCTTGTTCCTCTCGCGGTTGTGTGGCGATGGTATCTCTTTTCTTTTGCGCGATCGAATGTTTGATGAAAAGCAGATGGAGGATAAATCATTGTACTTGTCAAAAGTCTTCAAAATATTCATCGCGCTACTCGCACCCATATTACTTGGAATAAATACCATTGGCGTGTCTTCAAATCTTGATCATTGGAGATCCAATCTTCAGTTGTGGCACCACGCCACTAAAGTCCAGCCAAATTTCCACAGATGGTGGTGGGCTTACGCGCAGGAGGTTGGGAACCCCGATTTAAGCATTTTGACGGAGGAGCAGCGGTTTGCAAGTATCAACGCTAGTGAGCAAGCCATCAAAATCTACCCCGCGGCGCATGTCCATTATGGGATTGCAAAACATTACATGCATATGCAAGACTGGAAGAACGCTACCAAATATTTTAAGAAGGCGATCAAACATCATGATTCAAATGAGGAACAGCGTACTAAGGATAAATCATTTCAAAATCAACAAGCGAGGTATTTGTTTGAATGCGGTGTTGGTAGGGCATATGTTCAAAGTAAGAAGTTCAAATCGGCAGATAAACATTTGACATATTGCCTTCAAAATTTGCCAGCGCAGGCATCTGCAAATTGTATGCGTAGGTCTAAATCTACCTCACCATACAAACATCTTCCCTCTCTACCACCTGGGACGTTCTGGCACCAGCAGCCTGGAGACAACGGCCGGCCTGGTGTGCTCTGTTCGCTACCGGAGTGTTCGGCACCTTGTTATGCCTTTTATATGGGTCTGGCTAAAACGGGGTTGAAGGAGTATACCACTGCGAACCAGTATTACCAAACTGCTGTGCAGCAGGGGTACAACCACACGGCAGTGTTTGTCAATTGGGTAAGTAATAATTACCAAGCACAGCACTGGCAGTACGTCCTCGAGGTTGGAAATCACATCTTATCGCACGAAAGCTTGCGCGAGCCTGATTTGCGCCGGCAGGTTACTGCCATGGTTGATTATGCTCGGCAGCAGCGCGCGACGACCGGTCAGAAGGAAAATAAAATTGATGTTCAAAGTGAAACAAAGAAAAAGAAGAAGACAAAGAAGAAAGGATGAAAAATGAGATTATGTTATCATCATGTTTCATGTGAGTGTTTATGTATTGTGTATCATTCATTTCACTAAGTAAATAATTCGTCCAAAACATTCACCAAGTCATCATATACCAAAACGATCTCTCCCCTGCTTCACAACGTTATTCTGCCTGAAGGCTGAAATTAATTTAGAATTAGTAGCTACTACCATTTTATTTTACTTTCTTCTTCTTATTGCAAAATTATTTAGAAAAACAAACCTATTGTAACACACCAATCAGGTGTGCTTTCCAATTTTACTTTCTACTTTTACTTCTTTTGAATTAATTCAACCTGGATGACGTCCATTTTACAATATAATTAGACGTCAAACGAACTATTTCGTTCAAATATATAATAATCTGGTAGTAATCAAAACCAAAGATGGTCAGGGCGGTTTACGTCCTGCCTCGCCAAAACTCGGAGGTGCCTATCCATGTATTGCCGAATGAGTTGCTCTTGCACGTCCTGCAGTCAAATGGAAGCGGTATTCTTCATATTTCATATTTGAAAGTATTATTTGCATGATTTTTTGTTTTGTTGTTTGAGGGCGGGATGCGTTGGCGCTGGCAAGTTGTTCTAGGACATTGCGGGCAAATGTAGCTGAAAGTTTGCACAGTGGCTTCGTCAGCATTTTTGGCGTGAAGCAAGTACCAGCGGCTATGCGCAGGCCGAGGCAGTTTAGTAGGCTGATTGAGCGAGCGTGGAGTAGGGATAAGAAACATATAAGGGAGATATTCGCTTGGGCGTGCGCGTTTGGATTTATATCATTTATTGAACATTGGATCGTTGAGTGGCCGAAACTGTTCCCGGATGACCCATTGAAGATGTTACTGGACGCTCGTGCGGGTGATAGCTCATCCGCAATTTTTTTAGCTGCGAAGAACAAGCAGATCGACGTTTTGAATTTGTTATTAAACCATCGAGCAAACCCTGCTGCACCAGGTGCACGGGGGAGCGGACAGACGCCACTTAGTGTTGCGTGCGAGCAGCACTCCTCGCAGGTCGTGCAAATATTAGTAGACGCGAGCAAGAAACCAGTGGTCGTTCCGCCGAAGAACCCTCCATTGCCGGGTTATCCAACACCACCAGTCGTGTATTTACGCGATAGTAACGGGGAAATCGTAAAACGGGTTGAAGGGTTACCCCTAGCTAGTGGATTGTTGATCGCGATTAATAGTATCAAGTCGAGGATTCAAGGGAAAACTGGCAAGAAGATAGCGCCGGATAGAAAAATCTGCAGTAAGGAAACGTTTGAAACTGCTCATATCTTATGCGAAGCTATGGATGAAGAGTTATTAAACAGTACGCACGCGGGGCGTGCGCTTTCAATGTGTTGTCGACTAGGCCTCGATCCATTAGTCGGGCTGTTGATGAGATTTAAAGTTGGGTTTAAGTTTGCCTGCGCAACTCACACTGAAGCATTTTCAAGTGATGAGGCGACTGCTGAAACGAGCCAGCATCCATTATTACTTGCATGTTTGAATAATCATCTGCTCGTTGTCGCAGCATTATTAGAAAGTGGCGAGGTGCCGGTCGACGTTGTTCTACCGTCTGGAAAGACGCCGCTGTATCTTATGTCGGAAGCAGGTAATTATGAAATGGTGAGATTGTTATTATACCACCGCGCGTCGTTAGATCGGGTAACGTGTAGTGGAAGGACGCCATTGTTTGCAGCGGTGGATAAGGGGCATGTAGCGACGGTCCGTGTGTTAGCACAGCATTGTGAGAATTATCATATGGTCGCGCAAAACCATTCCGGCGTCGGGCCGGTATCCCTGGCGGAGAAGCGAGGTAGCACACAGCTGGTGATGCCCTTGCTCGATGCCTACCAGCAAAATGTCATGCGGAATAGCTTAAAGGCCATCCCCAGTAAAAATGTTGAGTTTGCGTACCTAAGTGAATTATGTCAACGTCACGCACGGCGATTAAAAGCATATCGCAACCAGCACCCACACGAAGAAGTGCAATACGCTCGAAATTCATTACCACCACAGTTTCCCAAAATGAGTGGGAAATTTTTGAATCCTCATGAAGACGAAGAAAGGGTCCGCCAACCACAGCCACACATTCGGGTTTAAGAAATGGATTTTAGATGAATTTTGAAGGATGTCTACCGTCTGAGTGTATTTTTTCTGAATTATTAATTTTACTTGAGGTTCGAACGTCGGAAGAGCTGATCGAAGCAGGGATAACATTACCCGATTTGAATAACACCGCTTTTTTGAAATCGCGCAACCCGCCGCGCGCATCGAAATCCCTACCGTACGCGTCTGAACGAAGCAGCATTTCCGCAGATCGCGTTGCTACTCCATCGCAAGATCGGGGATATACAGCTCAAGAGGATGACGCCATGCCAGCGCAGAGCAGCAGCGGACCTTCCAACAGTATAACGAACAATACTAGCAGCTCCGCTAGCAGCAACATGCCACCATCGAGAAATGAAACAAGCATACGAGCAGCAACCGAGTCCGCTAGCCCGGATCGTCGTGCGATATCCGCCAAGCGCCCGCCGCCCCCACGTGCCTCCCGCCACGTTTTAACCAATTACTCGCGAAATAAGATGCCTCCTTCACCATCGCCGACACCCTTCGCAAACGTACGGCAGCCGCGACTTGGACCAAGACACGGGCATATCAATGAACGAGTAATGGAAAGCATGATCGACGATTTTCTGACGAGCTAGCTGAATTCATGTGCAATTTTCCTATAAATCAGCAACAAATATCAATCACTATCTGTGTTGTTGAGGTTGTTTTTGAATTAGTAGTGGATTGTAGTTCTTATTAGGTCGGTTTATAATTTGATATCGAAAATCTATTCATGTCATTCTCTCAGTTTTTTTGTCATATACCCTATTATACACTAGAATATGTATTAGAACATATTTTCTTTTTTGAATTTTGATCACACTCAAGGTTTCGTAGAAGCCTTTGATTCTTCTTATTTGTCTTCATGATGGGTGGAGGGAGTGATAATCCTGCGGCTGGGTCGGGAGGTGCGGCAATTGATAGGCATGTTGATCATGAGATTGTTGGTAGATTCCGCGGGCAGGGTAAGAGAGAAGAAGGAATTGTTACAGAGGGCAGTGGTTTCGACACGGTTAACTCAATGAATTCAAGTGGTGCATTCGATTCGGTTTCGTCCATCGCACACGTTCCATGTGCAAGTGCGCCATCAAGAATAATCGCCACAACCGAGCAGCATAATCAGGAGTTCAAGATTCTCACTTACAATTTTTGGATCAGACCATTTATGATATCATTATTGCTAAATGAAAAACCAATGGAGCGGATTTCAATATTTGAAGAAACGGAACTTAAGAATTGGGATGTCATACTTTTTCAAGAGGTGTTTAGCGACCCCATCGGGAGTAGGGCGATAAAAAGATGGAAGGAGGAGTTTGGCTTGCATATTTATTCAATGCCATTATCCAATATGCAGATCATGAAAAACTGTGCAGTGATGGATGGTGGAATTTCAATCGTATCACAGCATAAATTGCACGAATGCGATTTTACGGTATTCAAGGACAGCTCTTTGGTTGGACTAGAATGTCTATCTATGAAGGGTGTGATTTACGCCATCATTTATCCAGGTGATGGTAAAACAGGAATGCATCTGTTCAACACGCATCTCCACTCGAATTACCTTGCCGACGGATCTTCCGAGAGTGGGCATGATATTAGACGGGCGCAGATGAAGAATGTGCTTGAGTTTATGCGATTGAAAGTGCTTGCACATCCTGACCCAAAGGTTCGATCCTTTCCAGTGTTGTTGGCTGGTGATTTTAACGTCAACGCCAATCCTGACGATAGTGCTTTCCACTCGGCAGTACCCGGAACCAATCATACACAGGAATACGTCACGCTGATAGAAGAATTGACCACCTTCACTGGGAAGAGACCGCATGACATTTTATATGAGCGATACGGCCGGCACGTTTCAACCTTTTTAGAGGACAATGATGAAGCAACCCATCGGTTGGATTATTTGTTTATGTTTGACGGTCAGGATACCATTGATCAAAACGAAGAAGTCTACGATTTACGCGGCTCAGAAGCTGTATGTGAGATCCATTATTTCCCCTGCACAAAAGTTGCAGCTCAAAGCACTTTATCAGACCACGCGGGCGTGAGCGCATCATTCCCATTTATACAAAGACGATGAGATATTTGTGGCACTAATAATATATTATTTTTGAATTTTGTTTATTCATGAATCATTGATTTAATGAAATTTTTGAATCTATCCGATTTATTTTCGCCATTCATTTTATTGTGTTAATTAGTTGTTCATCATATTGTATATATTACACCCCCATGTCAGTCAGAATTTTTTTCTCAATCAGAAATTTTCGTTCTTTCAATGATCTCCCACCAAGAGCTATTATGTTGAAGAAGATTATATTATTTGCGGGTTTATTGTTGTGCGATGGGTTTACTATCAATCTTGATGGATTAGATTGTATTGGCCCGTCGTTTGATAATGTGTGGGATCAATTCCACACCGCAGTGGAAGCCTGCCGGTACGACCCCGAGCCTTCGGATGATGTGTTGATATTTGCTACTGAAATTGCAACCACGAAACTACGCGAAAATATCGACTGGCGCAGTCATGCAGACGCAATGAGCAAGTAATTCTAAAATGAAATTTTCAAAGTGCATTTTGTTCTTCAAATTTCAATTAATTTCAGATTTTTTCCATCAAAATCCGTCTTTTCAACAATTTTTTTAGGTATGTTTCTGGGCAGGTGGGGGCGAATGATCTGAATGGGGTTTGTTCGTATGGGATGATTCAGGCGGTGTATCTTATGCAGTATAAATTGAATAAGGATGGTGTATCCGCACCAACGTGGACACGATTTATATTGGAATTAGGGCAATTGGTGTTTAATGCGCTGTGGACGGAGGGGTTTGCAAATCCGATTATGGTCGCCGATTGGGTGGCGGAGAGCAGATGGCTAATTGGAAGTTACGTGATTGATCAGTCACTTGAGGCAGGGAGGTTGTATTGGCCGATTTTGCCGCCCGGGCCGGCGCTTAGCTATGTTTCACTTCCCTCGAACGCCACGCAGTACTTGCAGGCAGCATTGTACGGACCAAGGATAAGGAAGCAGAGTAGGAAGCTTGAAATCGCGTTCTTTGGTGTGCATGCTACCTTGCTAGCTGAGCCTGTGTCGGTGTTGGATCATCTTCTTGGCCCCGGGGCGATGTCAGGTTAGAATAAATGATGACAAAAAAACTTTTAAAGAAATCAAAAAAAGTTTGAAAATGATTCAAAATTTTGTTAAATTTATTGATTAATTTTGAAAAATGCTGAATTTGGTTTGGCTGCGCGAACGCCATGCAGCTATTTTAATGATTTGTTCGATCGTTTTTCAAGTCACTCGTTTTTTCGTTTGGTTTTTACCATGCGCAAGCTCTCGCAAAATGCAATTCCCGAGCGATGGCCATTATTATAACAAATTTTAGGGTTATGGAGCATTCTATTTGGTTAAAAAAAATATGTTTTTGATCAAACAAATCAAAATTTTGCTGTCATTTTGTATTTTTGATTTGAATGCCAGCGTCGGTGTTTATGAGAGATTGTCCAAGAGGGCATTCAGTTCATGCGCATCATTGTCAGCTGCAGTGCGAGGTGCTTGGCGATTGCACTGGGGATGGCCATCCATTGTGGACACAGTTCATTCGCCATTTTGTGGATGAAATGTTTGACCACTCTGCACCATATTATGATTTCGTCAGCTACCTCACACAACTTGCCACCTTACGTGATCAAACTAGCGTTAAACATGCAGATGTCGTAGTGTGCACTGCACCGATGGCATGTTCGTTACTGCGGGCGGTCTTACCAGATAAGCATTTTATTGGGTATTTTGGGATGGCGATACATTGTAATAAAAATGAAAAGTATGATCAGATGGCGGTAATGCATTTCGTAGAGATGAGTCGTAATGTTCCATTTGCTGTGCACAACCACTTCCTCATGAAGCAAGTTGAATTCAGCGCGGGAGTAACATTGCCAATTATCCGACCGCAGGGGTTGTATGCATTGTTGCCACAGTCTTGGCGGTCAGTGTCGCAGTTGGAAAGTGATGGGTTGGGCGGTCGTTACGGTAGAAAATTGATAGATCCCTACGCCGACGCGCAGACCTGGCACAGGGAACGGGACACCGGTTTCGTCTTCCGGTCAAAGTATTTTGTCCGATCCTGGGTTAACCCGATATTAAACCTAGTCTTTCATCAGGTGCATACGCACACGGATGCCCGTTTCCAGAGCCAATTCAATCTCGACACCTCAGACCGCTTCCGCACTTTTGAAGAACTGCGCAGTTAAAGAATGGAGTATTTAAATAACTTTTGTGACCGGGTTTTTCAAAATTTTGATGTGAAGAAAAAAACTTTTTTCTTCACATCCGTTGTTTTTATTGATTTTTTTAGGTTATGGTTTCGTGATTTTGTTTCCATGGGATCCCGCGCCGATGGCTTTTTTTGAGTTGTATCGACTAGCAGTTCCTCTTTTCTTACCCAGTATAGAATGGATCATACGCGTGCACCGCGCGACAGGCTGGATATATACGGAAAAAAACAATGATATCGTACTTGCGGGTCAGCACAACAATTCTCACTGGCCGTCGCAGCCATTTTGGGATCACGACCACGGAGTGAATGTGAACCAAGTGGAATATTGGTATCGATGGTCGGACATAGCGAATTTTCCGCATGTTTTATATTTTGATAGCGCCATTCAATTATTTGAGAATTTAGTCCAGATATACAATACCAACCATGGAGAGCAGCTGGAAGATGTCCGAAACGGGATGGTGCAGATCAATCGCTTACAGCTAGCTGAAACGCTTCTTTGGTACAGGCGGCAATTAACAACTTTCGATTTGGTCTATTGATTGACATTCCATTGTACAGCTTGGTCATTGTTTGTGTTTGGAGATGAATTGTTGTTATTATTTGATGATTATTTATGTAATTATATCACATACCTATTTTACGATGCGTATTATTTATATATCTTAATTTTGTGTGTTTCTTTTGCGTTTCACCCCCCTCAAAAAAACAAACAAAACACTTCGTCACGAAATTCACTTTCATATGCGTCAATTCCTTTTTTTCTGGAATAATTTACACATTTCTTCAACATATTTTTTTCTTAAATTCAAATATTTCGCCCATATAATCAAAACACAAAGGGCAGGGCGTCGTCGACAACGACGCTCAGAGATGTTCTCTAATTCACACACATGTCACAATTCATTCTCTCTTCTTTGAACATCTAGCCTATTTTTTTTTTAACATATACAATATCTAATTTTACAATTTTGCCTGGGGGAATGGCCAATTTTTTCAACCTACCCCTCATAATAATATAATTTCAATGACAGCTGTGTACATACCATATAATTAAATTTATCGAATTGATATAATTAATTTTTTGTACAGAAGGAGATTTTCTGTGTGCTTAATGCAAACGGCGATATAACATGGGGTGTTTTTGCTCGAAAGAAGAGGGGCAAAATGCGATCATTAACAAGACGGCGAAAAAGTATCCATGGAAGCCGCGCATTCATATAAGCGATATAAATGACGACTATAACATGGACCAGCGAAAAATCCTCGGCACAGGATGGAGCGGCCCGGTCCAAGAAATATATTTTTTGAAAAAACATTTTTTTCTTGCAAATTCGATTAATTTTGCTGATTGTTCTGTAATTTTCGTGTTTTTTGTTTCCAAAATCCATTTCTTTTGTCAAAAAAATGTTTTTTAGGTCCGGTTCGCTACCAACAAGCAAACCGATCGACCAGTAGCAGTCAAAACCTTCCTTAAAAATTCCATGACCCGAGAGCGGCTCGATTTCCTGCGCTCGGAAGTTGATATCTACCTTCATCTCGATCACCCCCACATCGCGCGGTTACTAGACGTGTACGAAACGGATAAAGCACTACATTTAGTGATGGAGTTATGTACTGGAAAGGAGTTGTACCATCGGTTGATCGAGCAGAAAAAGTATAAGGAAAAAGATGCCGCGACGGCAACATACCAAATGCTACTCGCAGTGAGATATTTGCATGAGCACCAGGTGGCACATCGAGATTTGAAGTTAGAGAATTGGTACCATACTTTTTTTCAAAAAAGTTCGAATTCTTCGGGTTTCAACCGATGCAATTTTGTTACATTGCCATTTTCAAAAAATGTTTTTCATATGTAGGTTATATCAGGATGAGAGTCCGCATTCAAAATTGAAGCTGATTGATTTTGGGTTTAGTCGAATTTGGAAAATCAACGTTTTTATGAAGCAGACATGCGGAAGTGCCGCGTACGTAGCTCCGGAGGTGCTGTCGAGAAAATACACATCGCAGTGCGATCTATGGTCGATAGGGGTGATTGTTTTTATGCTTTTATCCGGACGGCCTCCTTTCTTTGGTAACGAGACAGTTATGCTAAACGATATTGCGGAGGGAAGGTATCGCATGAAGCCATCGCGATGGGCCAACATTTCGGCGGATGCGAAAAACTTCGTATCGAGCTTACTTGTGGTGAATCCTGATTTACGTATGGATGCAGAAAAAGCGTTGTTACACCCATGGATAGCCGAGCGCGCCAAATACAAAAGAGAGGTGCCCAAACAAGTATGTTTGGACATGGTAAAATTTGCATCCAGTACACGTTTCCGCCGCGCTGTTCTAACCATGCTAGCATATTCATTATCGAGTGAAGAGCTTATGGATCTGCACGATGTTTTTCTATCGCTGGATAAGAGTAACCGAGGCATTATCACAGTGAAAGATTTTATCAGTGTGATGCATAAGCATTTGGATATTAGCAATAAGGAAATCGAGCATATTTTTGAATCCCTTGATATGAATGATGACCAAGAAATCAGCTATAGCGAGTTTGTAAGTGCTATGTTGCAGCACCAGGTAACGCTTTTTGAAAGATATGTTAATTCTGGATTTTGGGTGAGTTGTAATTATTTTATTTTTAGGTGAAAACGAATGAAAAGCTGGTGGTGGAAGCATTCAAGAAGTTTGATCGGAGTGGGGATGGTGTGATATCGTCAAACGATTTATCCGCAGCGCTTGGGATGGATCAGTTTGGGGGAAGGTCTATAAGTGAACTGTTTCAAGAAATTGGATTCGATTCCCAAGCGGGGGTTAATTTTGAACAGTTTACGGATGTTTTGTGCAATTCCCCGGTTAGAAAACAAGACCGAAGAAATTCGACGATGGAGGTATTTTTTTTGAAATTAAAAATTCAAAAAGATATAATTTCTGATATTTGATTTTTCATTTTTTGCAGGCGCTCACAAAACTCGCTGCGAGCGCACAGACCCCGGGAGCCGATAGCTGTTCCTCGCGATTAAACCCGAGGAATGTGGGTGGTTCACCGACGGATGAGAGGCAAATAAGCTTTCATATCCATGACAACCAGCAAGCCGCGTCAACTCCGGAAAGTTCGGATGCAAGTGCCGGGATGGAAGTACAGCGGCTGATACCAGCATGAGTGGAGGAATCGAATGAATATTGTTTTTTTCAAAATTACTTTGCCGTTTTGTCGTTATTCAAGATGATTTCTGAATGTGATTAATGTAAGTCAGGCATAATGTGATGTTGTGTTTTATCAAAATTGAGAATGAATCGATGCGATGTTTTAATCGTCATGGCAATCGCATCGGTTGAAACTCGAAGAATTCACATCTTTTGATTTGTTTGTATATATTTCTTCTGTTTCATTTGTCAATTATGACCACCATCTGTTTATGCCACACATTTTCTTTCGTTTTTTTCTTTTCAATATTCTTCTGTTACATTCTATTCGTTCGATTCTCTGCTCTTTCTCTTTTTTTATGTAATTAATTAGATTTTTGAAATCTCATGATTTACAACTTTTTTTGAATTAATCAATCTCATTAAAAAAAGAAAAAAACTATTGACGAGTGACCATTTTCTGCACTCGTAAACTACTTTTTGATTAGAAATAAATACTAATATCTAAATTTCGAATAATCATTTGTAAACACCGTTTCTCTTCTTACCCTTCATTACATCTCTATACAGTAGAAAAAAATATTTTTGGAAAAACTGAAAAGCAGGTGGTGTGTATAATTTTTTGCATTTTACCGAAAAATGACAAAAAATATTTTCAGCGGCAGCTTGCGAATCGCATTTTTTGATTGCTTTGCTGGTTTTGTACGCCAGCCCAATTTTACGCTGATGCTCCATTTGCCACGGAGGTGCAAGTAGTGATCGTCGCCGAAGGTGACCAGATCACTACCGACAGGAAATCGTACGAGCTGATGGCGCGTATCGATTATTTTCGACCTGATGAAGGCGAAATACGGCTTACTTAGGGAAGAGTAGCATGGTCTGACGCAGAACCGCAGAAAGACAAACCCCCAATTGTTCGCTGGGCTCAATGTTCAAATGCCTTTGGCGTTATACCGCCGAAGAAATTTTGAATAAAGTTTTTTGTTGAATCAACAAGCATCTCGATTGCAATTAGATTTTCTTGTGGAATAGATATAGAAATGAAACATGAAGTTGTACATTTTGCTTTGATTTTTGAAATTGTTTGAGGTTTGAACCATGCAGTTTCCTGTGTCGTCCGAGCGGAAAAAGAACAACACCATACTGGTCGCCTATGGCGGCTTCATCGGAATGAGCCTCATCGCTTTGGTCTTGAAAAAAAAAACATTTGTTTGAAAATGAAGAATTATTCAAAAACATTTTTTGAAAATCCAGAATCTAATATTGTGTTTTTTTATTTTATTTTCTGGATTTTAATTGTGTATTACAATTTTTTTAGCTTACTCGAACACCGCATTGGAGTGTTGAAGCATCAATGGATCATTGGCTGACCAGCGCATGTGCCTGCCAGGCTTTTGCCATTCTCACTCTCTGCGTAAATTTTTGTTGGGAGTGAAATATATTTATTTTTTGAAAAACATTTCAATTGAAAAATATATTTTATTTTATTTTGTCTCATTTTTTACATCATTTTCTCTCGCTAGGTGCATTTGAATACGTGTCCGGAAGTAGCTTCCAGCGTATCTGTTCGCATGGCTTACATCTATGCGATTGCATACGCGTGCCGATGTTACAGCGTTTTCTTCTACACCGGTCCAACTCCAGATTTTTGTTTTTGTTTTTGATTTTTCATTTTTTCTTTGGTTTGAATCTAAAATTGTATTTTTGGTTTTAGGTTACACTCCTGAAGATTCTTTGGGCACGTATTATATTTATCATTTGGTTGAATTAGTAGGCTTGATTGCTTCCGGTGTTTTGGTCTATTGTATGCATACTGTTGGCGAATATCAGCGCGACAAACAGAGGGACGTCGTGCCTCTGTGGCCTTTGTTGGCGGTGTCATTTGTGGCGTCTCTGATCACCCGATCGAACGCAAATGACTCCTTCATTCCCGATTTTCTTTGGATGTACTTTGATTATTTGTAAAAAATCGAAGAAAAAATGAATTTGAATGAAAAAACATGGCG
>JACLAD010008958.1_pt1 | contig 18431 bp, 10 predicted proteins | sample 8027901 | NCBI WGS metagenome assembly JACLAD01 (sample SAMN15725071, study PRJNA655200) | protist metagenome | isolation source: fluorescence activated cell sorting (FACS) single amplified genomes of... | place: Spain: Blaines Bay Microbial Observatory, Mediterranean Sea | collected 2016-07-05 | reverse complement strand
TTATCAAAATCACTTTTGGGCTGTATATTGATACTCCCGTGACGATTTACGTGGACGTCCATTGATCTTTCTTTTGCGTATGCGTTGAGAGAAAAGTATTCAAAGGATTTGTAAATGCAACACGTTCTATTTTTTACTTCGGGATGTACACTCTTTCTCCTACTCTTTTTCTTATGCAGAAAAAAGCAACCTGGCAAAAATTTCCGCTCGAGTGCGTAGCGATTGGTGCGCGTGTGCGCGTGCACGAGCTCTTTGCCATCGGTTTGGTGCCTCCCGTCGCTGGAAAGAATTGCAATCGGACATCACGACTGGATAACATCGCGAAATCAATGGTCGTTGTGTGGTATATACGTACGTGAAAGTGATCATCCTCATTTACATATAATTCTCTCATTCTCAAAACGTGCATATCACGACTTGATGATATTCATCCATGCATTGTGAACGCGCACACGCATGCATCCGCAGTATGTCTAGTGTAGTCTGCAGTACTCAGGAACATGTGAATCAATATGTCCCATTCTCATTATTGTGTGGATATCTTCTTCAACCGCCATGCAACGGCACAAACGTATTCATATTTATAGAACACAGTCACACAGCTAGCAGTCGTGCATGCAAGCGCATATGCACGTAAAAGTACGTGCGCGCGCACATAATGTGTGTGGGGCAATGATATCCAATCATAGATCTATCATCATGTCACGATATCACGATAACAATCCATAACGAATGCTGATAACAAAGGTCTACTGAGTATTCGAATACGAGTAGAATTCAACGCGAGGATCAATCGGTTTAAAAAGTTTGAAGAAGAATGAGTGAGTATCCCTCTGCTTGCACTTGCAAGCCAAAAGAAAGGTTTTCTGTGGATGAGCGAGCTCGAACTTTTTTTTCACGCTCAAAACTGCTTAAGCGCTTGGATCTGAAGAATTCGTTTGGATAGCTAGTATTTAGTGGTTTAAAATGTAGTCAATGGGTTATGATCTACTAAAAACAAATACGAGCGATCGCCAGAAAGGTTTCCCCAGTCGTTGAAAAATTGAGCGTGTACGTACACGTGTGTGTACACACGTGTGGAGTCTGCCTCCTGCAGGCCTGTTTTGCTGTCTCACGATCCAACGCGCCTGCCACGCAGAAGTAGAACGTCGACGCGTGATTGTACTCGTAAATTTAGAAAACTCGCTCCCCCACCGCGGACATCTTTTGGATATATCATCATGATCATGGATGGCATGATGATGTGGAGATATGATAATTATCGTTGGTGATCGAATGAGTGCGCATTTCGTATGCGAAAAACCCTAGCAGCCTATTCGATTCTTTTTGTTGAGCTCCCGGACTCGTATTCGTTCGTAAGGCGAAAGCCGAGGATTACACTTTATATATGATCTTCTTCCAGGAGATTTGTTAAAAGATAAATTCGTAGATCTCGAGACTTCTCACTCACACCCATTCGTTCTTACTAGACGATCGTTCATTTGTTCGTTCGCGTTTATATTGTTGGTTTGCAAATTTGGTTCTCCACTGGTCGGCCACACGGAACGCGAGAGGATGCGTAGGAATAATAAGTTCTAGTGAACCCAGCCATGCGTCAATGAGTTCAATGCAAGGCTTCATCATTGAAAAAAGGGGTTTTTTCTTTCATGCATCATCAAAAGCTATTATTCGAATAATAGCTTAAAAACAGTACGACGATACTTTACTTCTCAAATTTATAAATTTAGTCCTATCAGGATGGGCGTGGTGCGGCTTCAATTCAATTCAATTCAATAGATATCGCAAAGGCAAATGAATCTTGGAAAATTGGAAAAGCGTTCTCGTTCATTTTGTGAAAAGCAAAAGAAAAATGATCTTCATAGCCTCATTGCTTTTGCTTTGCAGTGAAACGTTTTCAACCAACTTATATGGGAGTCAGGTGGGTTCTAGTTGTAGTCCATTTGTTCCAGGCGCCGCGTGCCAACCTCACTCGGGAGACAAACCTATTTTAACAAACTCTACAAAAGAAGAATGCATTGGGGCTTGTGAAGCACAAAATTCTGACGGATGTTGCTGGCACTCTCCACAAACAGGAGAATGTGAATGGTGCGCTTCATGTAGTTCTTTTTTTTATGGGGATCCAAGTGTCCGCGAAGCGACAAATTGCACGACAGGTGCAGCACCCTCTGTACTTCATCCCGAGCAAATACATATAGCTTTTGGTCCCAATGTTACCTCGATAGTAATTTCTTGGGCAAATAAAATACAGGGAGAAGGAAATTTTGACAATGTTTCGTTTTATATTCGATACGGACTCGAAACGTCAGATCCCAAGTCGTGGAAGACTATTTCAGATACCGTAGAGACTATAAGACTAGGCGATTATTTGAAGCATCGAGTTTCCTTAGTGGACCTTTCACCAAATAGCAAATACAATTACGCAGTTGGGCAGCTGAAGGGCGATTATCCTCTGTACGAAGTGCTGTCCAACTTTCGCACTCAAAGAGAAGATACAAACTGGTCACCGAGATTAGCTCTATTTGGCGATCTTGGCTGGACAAATGATCAAATATGTTCTTTGCTTGGAAGCGAGTCTTTCGCTGGGGATGTGGACGCAATTATTCTCTACGGCGACATGATCTATTGGGCTGATGGAGAAAGTGAGAACTCATTCATGCGGGATGTATCCCTTATGAGTGGTAATGGAAGCGTGCCATTCCATGTATCTCCTGGTAATGGAGATTCACGTGGCAATTTCAGTATATACAAGGCAAACTTTGCAATGCCAGGCTATAATACATTCAACAGCTTGTGGCATTCTTTTGATATCGGACACGCTCACATAATTGGCATATCCACCGAGGCGTTTTACTATCAGACGTCAGTTGTACAAGAAAATATGATGAAATGGCTTGAAGATGATCTTAGGCATGCAAATACTCGTACTAATCGAGCATTGCGGCCATGGATTATTATGCATTACCACAGGCCAGCATACTCAACGAACTACGATGGCATCCATGGAGACCAAATCGCACGTTTTAAGTTTGAACCTTTGTGTATGCGCTTTGGTGTAGATGTGGTATTCTCTGGCCATGTTCACAACCAAGAAAGGACTTTCCCAGTCTTTAATGGGAGTGTCGTCAACAGCACAGATCCCAACGATCCCTATCACAATGCACTTGGCCCTGTCAATATTGTGAGTGGAAACCCATCTAATGCTGAAGGCACAAACGTATTTTCTTCTCCAAGACAATCATGGACTGCATTTCGCAGCCTTTCATTTGGCTACACCCATTTGAATGTGGTGAACTCTACAATGTTATACATTGACGTAATTTCTCCCTCCTTAGGTGGGGCAATCATTGATGATGTATACATCACGAAAGATTCAATGTGCAGTTTTGGATCTGAATGTGGCGAAAAGATCAATGAAGAGAAGCGCAGAAGAATCTTACGTCCACAATTTAATGCGAAGACACGTAAAAATCATGAAAATAGGCATAAAAACGCGCAAATTAGGACACAATCACAAGCGATTGATTCCAAAAGGTTTCCCAACACTCCTAGAGATCAGATAGATGCACTGTGGTCAATTTATGAACAATTTGGAGGGCTCGAGGGAAGATGGACTCGTTCGTATGGGTGGTCCAAAACCGCTGATCCATGTGATCCGGATAATAGATGGTTTGGCGTCGGGTGTGTTCCTATTACCGATGTGACGATGCCTAACCTTTACGACTATGATTTAGGAGGGATAACTGCGCTGGTTTTGCCTGGGAATGGCTTGCACGGTGACATTTCCAAATTAGATCTAAGCCCTTTATTGAATGCAAATTTACAAATTCTTGAGCTTAGTGACAATGAGCTATGGGGAGTAATGCCCTCTGACATCTGGAATGGCCGTGTTTTGCACACATTATTCATTGATTCTCCGGATGGTAATATTTTCCGCATAAATGGATCTCTTCCAGGAATAGACGCCAACAACAATGCTCTTGCAAATTTAAAGCATCTAAGTTTGGTCAATCAAAAGTTCGCCGGAGTGATCCCGAAAACATTTTACGAGAATTTGCGGTGTACAGAAACATATGTAACGAAAGACTCGCCTGCTTGTGATTTTTGGCTAAATGGCAATGATTTCGTCGGCAACATTTCTGAAGCAGCATGCGACGTTCAATTTAACGAACTGTACTTGGCAAATAATTCTGGGATATCGTGTAAAAACATGCCATGCATTCGAGCAGCATATTATTCAATTCCAAGCGCATGCTCAAAATCCGATTGTACTCCCTGTTCATAGCCTCAGCATTGAACAAATACCATCAAGGAAAATATGGTTTCATGTGGGCGGCAAATTGTTTTTCTGTTAAAAAAATAACACTCGTGGTAGCAGGAAATTAGTACCGTACAGCAGTAATTATATAGATGTAACAAAACTAACATGGCTATATGGAAATTCTCTCATAGGTTTGATATACTCCACAACATTCGTGATTTGTACACCTTCCGAAAAGAGTCTTGGTATTGAGGAACAAAAGTTGATTCGTGTTATGATGCTAGCTTTTTTGAACTACGTGATTGAAACCCACTGACATTATCCTCCAGCTGAGATGCAACGGGATCAAACGGCCGACAATCGGCGCAGCTCTGTTTCTCCATGCTGTGAAAACAATCACGTTTACCTCCTACATCCAGTGCATCAAGTTCTACCTCTGTGGAGCTATCTGTATTTCCACATGTGTCATGTAGTCTCGACAGGCTAGTTTGCAGTGTTCGGTGGTCACCGTAACTACAAACCAAATCATTACCATTGACTTTCCATATTTTATCGAGACTTGATTCAATATCGCAGTGATCGTTTCCAGATTTAGATACTTCTTTTCTGTCGCTGTAAATATCATCGACGTTGAACGCGTTAGTTATTCTCGCAAACCTTTGTGGTGTTGTAATAATGTCGCCTATCCTACTAACAATTTCTTTGTAAACTGTACTTTTTTTATTCCCCTTTGCCAACTTTTTCGATTTCTTTTTTTTGTTCACTATTGACGCATTTCGAGACAACGATTTGAGAGCATTGCTTTTTTTTGTTAGTTTTTTTACCTTCTTTCTCACATGTTTTTTTTTTTGTGGCGTCTTCTTGGTTAAGTTCTACAGATTGAAAGTAGAAAAAAAAAAAGTAATCTCGCAATATATTTGTAAAATTACAGCAACTGAACTGCTTATAATTGCTCAAGCAGAAAGATAATGTAAAGAAAAGTTCTACGCAGAGTGGACTTATAAAATTAGAGGCATTTTCATCGTACCTCTTTTTGGGTTGTTTTGCTTTTATTTCTATATGTTGCGCCTTTCATATTGTGGGAATTTGATACGATGGCGTGTTCTATGAAGGATTTGTTGTTACGTTCCTTCCCTCAAAAGCTATCCATTTTTTTGCTTTCGAAAGTAGCTAATATTTTGCTGAATAGTGATTAAGAACTCGCCAAGTTTTGAATGTTTGAATTTGAAGATTGTATTAATGCGTGAAACTAGTATAACGCGAAAAATAAGAAGCCTCTCATGAATCAGTACAACTGCAGACAATGCGACTAAATACGTTAAAGAAGTTCATTGATCTCGTTGTTTGGTCATCTTTCCAAAAGTCTTGGAAAAGACAAAAAGCATCAAAAAAGAAAACATCAAAAAAGGGAAAAGAACCGCAACAAACTCGGTTTCTGCAAGATAACAGGGGCTGCGTTAGAAAAACAAAAATGCAACTGATTTCATAGGCTCGATCTTCATGTTTAAGCAGAAAAGCACATTCGCATTCAAAGTATTAAATATGATGAATAACACTACTTATTTTGTTCTCATAATTTGAATTGGAAATTCAAATTTTTCCTCCTTGCGCTGCGAGCAAGTGACGCAACACAGAATCTTGAGAGAATCTCAGATAAATCTCAAAAATTTTTCAAAAATTTTTCAGAATCTCGAATTGGTTGGTGGATTGGTGGATGGGAGATGGAGACTTTTGTTATGTCCACATTGTTATGTGGCCACATGGACGCCGGGAATTATTGATAGAGAGATTCGAAATGGTTACAGTTTTTTCCCGGCGAAATTCCCGCGCGCGCTTGACACCCCCATGCCGAAAGCAATGGTTTGCCCCCCAAGGGTTTAAGGGTTTGGTGGCTTCCAGCGTTGGGCCTTTTTCCCCCGTACGGCCGTGCCGCGGCGCCGACGCATGATCGATACAACAGGCCCCCCTAGCTACCTGTACTACCCCATTCATTCAGCATTCAATGATGAATTGGTTATTAACGTTAATACTAACTGCAAGTCAGTAAAAAATAAGCGTTCATCAATTCACATCGATGCGATCGTCCTTAGCCTACCTAGCTATAGCGCTACTGTAGTAGTAGACACTGGGTGAATGCATTCATTCCTTCGGGTTTAAAGTTTCCACCAAGTTGAAACAGTGCGGGTACGTCCACGCGCACTTGCTAGAGTGCACTTTCACGTATTACATGAATGTGTGCCCCGCATGTATTTGCACAATACTGAGTCAATGATCTCTTTCGATTGAGTTTTTTATTTTTTTATTCATGCTGGTGGCGCCAAATGGGGGGGGGGTCTGCTTGCCTTTGCTGATGGGGGTGTCCTTCATCATCATCATATTGATGAATTACAGCCACAGGACAGTCAGGGTTGTTATCCCAAGCCAAGGGTTTACTTACTATTCAATCTTACTATCATTTTCATTCATATCTGTCCACACACAATATTGCAATCACAACAAATCCGCGCAACTCACAATAACACGCGATATGCAACAATTTGGAAGACAAATACCATTACAAGCAACTTGTTTTTTGTTGGCACCAACGCTGTCTTGTGATGACATAGGATAAGCCTGTGGATAAAACGAAAACAAATCCGCGCATATATATATATATATATATATATATATCCGTATATCCTCTTTTTTTTTCTTCATCGCTCCATAGTGATAAGAAAAGAGTGTTTCTCTCCTCATTTTGCATACTACGTTCAATTTTGAAAGTAGAGAACATATGCCAAGAACTTTCTCGCCTTCGAAACCTCTGGGGGAGGTCGAGCAAAGAGTGGGAGATCAAACCTCGAGAAACCTAAAACCTGAGACGTGCTCTAAACTTCAGGAACTTTTTACAATTTCTATGTCACCGCAAACACAGTCGGTGAAAAGCAATGCGCCACTTCACCAAAAATACTGTACTCCTGACAATGTTCACTATGACAGGCTTAATAGGTTTGGTCGGCTGAGTTCATCCAAACGAAAAACACGCAAATTCGACACAAAAACATTAGCAAGTCCCTTGTTGGATGTATCTTTGAGGAAAAAAGCGAGAAATGCCCTTTCTCAAGGAAACAATAGTCACCTAGGCAGCGCTAGTAGACGCCAAGACAACATACAAAGATATGAAAACGGGAACGACAGAATAATTTCCGCTCGAACCATGTCTTATGAGGAGCAACGCGCGACAAATATACGGCGAAACCAGCAGAAACTCCGGGATATCGGTATTACGCGCCTGTTGCCGTCTCCAACCGTGAGTTCAAAAAATACTCTCTCGGTAACGTCTAGCACCTCCACTCCAAGAAGCATTCTGAAAAAAGGAACAAGTTACAATCCTAAAGCATTCACCAGTATTGGAAGTGCACAATCTCAGTCATCGAGGCGTAGTCAGCACAAGTCCATTTTTTCACCGATCAGTAATGCTATGATCAGCGAATCGAAGAGGATAGAGCGTGAGCTGAAGAAGAAGCTTCCTGGAAGAGAAAGGGCTTTGAGAGAAATCATATGCACATTAAAAACGAATCAACCATTTTTGGTGTGTGGCCCATCCAATGATAAATCAACATTGATTGCTGAAACATGTAAAGCTTTTGATATATCAGTGATTTTGCTTGATTGCGGTCTGATGGAGACCTCGGGCGATTTTTATGAATTCATATTGCATCACTTGATTAGGATTATTCGAAATACAATTTTAAATGCTCAATGCAATGAGATAAACGGCGCGTCGCAATCATCAAAATGGAAATTACTTAAACCTATCCTGTCAAATAATTTCTCTAGATGCAGGAATATATCGGATTTCTTTTTTGCATTAAAGTTCCTTGCAGCTACTGCTGAAGATTTGAATTACGATGAGGAAGACAATATTACACAGATTGCTTCTAAACACCCTCTTCAATTTTGCTTGATATTGGAGCGACCCAATGAACTTTTTCGGCTTGATCGCGATCTTCCTTACTACTTGAACCGTAACCTTCCGCACTTAATTAGGGTTGCATATACATGCAAGACAATGAGTCACAAGTTCCAAGTGATCACCATTACTCTTCCACATCTGCCCCGTATGCACGTTTTGAATAAATTACAGAAGAGTTGCCCACCAGACATTGATCCTGTGCATTTCAAAAAATATACGAGCTATGTTTATACAATATTTACAAGCCGTAATTCATCCCATGACACTGATGCATTGCAGTATCTTGTGACATTAATGTGGCCTAAGTACTATGAACCTGTTAGAAAAAAGGAAATGACTCTTGAAAATGACACAAGAAAGCTTCTAAAACGATTTGAACCTCATTTAATTACAACAATGAAAGAATTGTACAGTGTCACACACTATTCTAGTGAGGATGGCGCTGCCTCTGAAATCAAGATGCCACTTCTTATGAAATTTGTACTTATGGCATCATATCTATGTTCATATATCAACGAAAGTGAAGATCAACGCTTTTTTGTTGCTGAAATACGTGGATCAATCTCAAGTAGGCGAAGGAAAAGAAGGCGCGTGTCTAAAAATGTAAATTCAAATTTGAAAATACCGCAGCATTTACTGGGACCCAAAATATTTTCATTGATGAGGCTCTCTGCCGTTACCTACAGCTTGCTTGCCAGCTATGATGGGAGACCAAGTGATATAGATACCAGTGATATTTGTACGCAAGTAACGACTTTAGAAAGAATGTCTTTACTGCATCGAGAATCGGGCGAGAGTGATTTTAGTGCACCTAAATATAAATGCACATTAGATAGAACAAAATTGATGAGACTGGCTGAGAGTTTGAAATTTAGGGTGGACCAATATTTAGAATGATGGAGCAATTGTAAGTGATTCACGATATTGCATACGTAGGTCTTTAGTAGGCTAATTTAACAATAATTTCTTACATTCGGAAGGAGTAAAATGAGTGCAAAACGGTGCAACATAAGTCTCTTCCATATCATCGACGCATCTTCACCTCGCTCACAATGACATCCATCTGCAATACCTAAACACGTTTGGCCAATAAATGTTTCCAATATGCATTTTGGGCGCTTGTCTTTAAAGGGTAGTCATATACACTGAGATATTCAATCTGGAAAGGCACTTCTAGGGTAGAAATTCCGTTATAATCGCCAATTGCAGCGGCCGTCCATCCTTGTGCATTTATCTCTCCCCCATCGCACAAAACTCCTGATAAAAATGCAGTGATGACATTGGCTCCGCCATCTACAACAAAGGAAAAAAAATAGTCCTTGATATTGATCCCTGTGGGAAGGTGGCTCGCACAACCGGCTGTGGTTAGGTTTGATGCTAAAATTCCAGATGAGTTGTACAGTTCCAGAGATGCAACCACTTCTTCATTCGATGATGATACTGCAACAACGACACCAGCTGATTTAGAGCCTTCTCTAGAATCAAAGACAATCCCAGTTTCATTGACCCCAAAAACAATTGAAAATCCACCATTAACTGACCTATTGAGAAAAGGAAATGCTGGAAGAGAAATATTTTCTCCTCTAGAGCCATGGGTACCGTTTGGCGGAACGTATTGCGCAATTCGGACATTTAACAAGTCATGTATCAAAGTATTTTCAACCTTATGCACACGTGCAAAAATTTTTTGTGTCTCAGTCACATATATCCCATCGTCATCGAGAATAAAATCAGGATAACCAGGTCCTCTACCTGATGCAATTGTATACAAAGCGATCTCAGGGTCACTCCAAAGAATCTGGGACCCATCAGATGAAGCGAATCCAGCAGATAGCCAATATGGGTTCCTATTTGCAAAAGATCCTTTATGGCCATTGAAATACCATAAAATCAGATATGCGCCATTCTCCCCATCCTTTGTTGGCCATCCCATTTTCTGCAAATATTGCTTTGGTAAAAATACCATTTGAGTTGGACCTCGCGGGTTTTTCATCGGGCGAATCGGGTTTAGATACTGTGCGTTTGGACTATGGTTGGGTGAAAGCAGGTGCCAGCTCGATCCGCGATCGCTCGACATTCTTGCTCCTAGAAATCCTGTATCCGTGCGGAACACCATGTATAAAGATTCATTACCCACATGCATCACATGAGGTTCCTCGCTGATCCCGTAGTCCCCATTCCATTGCCAATTGTGTACACCATCATCACCTTCAGGTAATGTAACAAACTTTATATCATTTGGATCTTTTGCAGTGCCAAAATTTGGTGAATGCAAAATCCAACTACTTGTCGGTGGATTCACTACATATGTTCCTATTTTTGAAAATGCAATGTATGCCTCTCCTGTTTCTGAAACAAAGCCTTTATCTACATTCCATTGCATTTGAACCGTGCCATTCCACTCATTCATTTGATCAATTTTTGTAACGCGAATAGGAATCCGAACTCTCTGCTCAGACCAAGAGTGCCCATCATCAGTTGACCATCTCATAAAGAAAGAACCAAGCATGTCTGTTCTTGTTATATGGCCATAACCCGGCATTGTTGTAATATTTTTGTCATTTTCAACGTATATTTGATACAAAGTGCCACCATATCCCTGTAAAATTGTACTGTACGCGTACTCAATAGTTGGTCCCACTTGAGGCTCCAGTGGAACCAAAGGTGTCCATGTTCTTCCTCTGTCACACGACCGAGTTGTGTACACTTTTTCACCTGGATGTCCTTCTGGCTCCTGGTTGTGCGTCACCGTGCAAACCCAGGAAACATTTGATGCAGCGCACGTTTGATCCAAAGTGACAACTGTACAATAGGGTTGATCTGCATATCCAGAGGAGCAGTTTCCGATTGTTGCTCCTGTCTGTATCCAACGTGGGTCCACGTTTGCAGAGCCTCTCGTGATGCATATCACGAGCAATGTTATTGCACAAGGGTGGATAATTGCAATCTTTCCCTTCATCTTACGTGCTGTGAATATTTGTATTTTATACTTACTATCTATCCCATGGGCCCATGGGATGGCTATATCGATAGAGGAATTTTGAGAAATGAGGAAATTCATTTGTGCATCTTTGAGGAACAAAATCACTCAGCAGTAAAATAATCATAAATCCTAAATGTTACAAGTAAATCATAGATGTATGGTTATTTGAATGCAAGATCATCATATATTCATTTAAAATATGATCACTTGATAGTAAGCGGATATCGTCATGTTATTCAAAGTTTGATGCTTTTCAATTTAGCCTAATTATTTTACATAGAACGTGTCTGTCAATTGATCCTTGAGGATCTCGTTCTAAAAAACATATGTAAATAACTCTGCGCTTTTTTCGTTTTCCAATTTTACGCTTAACAAGTAAAATCCTTAGCAAGCGACCAAAATCGGAAATGTTTTCCAAGCGCGAGGAGTATATGATACAAAACTAGCTCCGTAATTCAGTTTGCTTTTGAACTCTACGGGAGAATGAAACACAGAGCAGTATCTAATTCAGATCAAATGTAGTATTGTGGGAATCATCCATTGCATTACTCCCAACACTCACTCGATATGAACCTTTTATCAAATTTCTTTTTCCAGCAGATGGCGTACCAGGCGTCGAAGTTGTATACACGTAAAGATCATCTATGCGAATGTCAATTTGAACAGACACACTTTTGCCAGATTTTATACTTACTTTTTCAAAACCAACCAGTCGCTTCCAATATCTGACAATGTTGTCCAATGGAGCTGTTACAAACACAAGCACTGTTTCAACGGCATCCACATTTCCAATATTTGATACCTTAGTGATTACGGTCACAGTAGATGACCCTACACTTGTTGTAGGATTGTCATATGTGAATGAGCTGTAACTCAGACCGTAACCAAACGGAAATAAAGGCGTAGAGTCTTCATTCACGTAGGGATCATAATGATAGAGTCCATCAGAATCACGGGGGCCCCTTTTGTTGGCAATCCATTTTCCATTTCGTTGTTTAAACCACGGAGATGATGGTCCACCAATCTGACCAACATCACGAGGCCACGCTTGAGGCAATCTTCCAGAAGGTCCACCTTCGCCTGTGACCATTTTTCCGAGCAAAGCATTCAACATTGCATTTCCACCTTCTTCTCCGGGTCTCCATGCAGAAAAAGTAGCCAGAAGATTTGGGTAGTCAAAGAATGTAGAGGATGGGTCATTGGATGGGTCACTTTTAAAAGATACAGGGCGACCATGTACAAGAATCAGTATTGTTGGCGTTCCTGTTTCCAGAACTCTTCTTAAGAGCTCCGGCTGGTCTTGTGGAAGTGATAGTGAGCTCCTATCTCCCCATTCACCGCACGATCGCATTGAGTCTCCGAGAACTACGATAGCCATAGAACTGCGCTTAGCAAGTGCTACCGCATTGGCCTTTATAGACTCATTAGTTGCAGAGTCAGTATATGCTCCCAGTGCAATGCCACTTAGTTGAATGGATTTGTCCTTTGAGATTGCTTCAGCGAGCGTCACTACTGACACATTACCAACAGGATGCTGCGTCTTCCCCAACATATTTATTTGTGCTTGACAATGGTAACTAGATGAGGATTTTATTTGAACACCTTCATCATCATATGTACAGCTGGAAGATTCACCAATAAGCGATACATCACGAAGCTCACCTTTCAGAGGGAGGTAACCAGGACGGCTGTGCAAAAGCACTATACCTTGCTCAGCAGCTTCTAAAGCCACTCGGCGATGATCAGGGGAATCAAGAATTTGAGAGAGTGACTCATTTGTTTCATGGCACATTGGATCCTCAAACAAGCCTGCTGCAAATTTCTGGGCCAATACGCGAGAACACGATTGGTTGACCCTTATTTCATTAACAAGGCCCTGCTTCACCGCCTCTTCGATGTGTTCATAGGTATATGTCCCATCATCATTTTTTCCGCACATGTTGTCCATATCTACTGATGCCTCTAGCCCCAGCGCAGCTGCATGTGTGCTATTTGATGCCAAGCCCCAATCAATAAGCGCCCCAACGTCAGAGCAGTCACTAACGGAGAGACCGAGAGACCACTGCATTTCTTGTCTCAGAAGCACCTGGCCAACCCATGCATTCCCATGCACAGGCACATCAAAAATTGTTTGATGAGAAGGCATAAGTCCACGAAGACCAGACTCAAGTATCATGGCACGCCATGGAGCGAGGTAGATCTCTCGAAGAGTTCTTTCACTGATCTCAGACATTCCAACATTTTGCCCGCCAGCTGATTTCCCATATGCAAGATAGTGCTTTGCAAGTGCGGCTATTTTACCTTTCGGAATGGCAGTTCCAGGACCCGATCCAAAATCACCCTGGAGCCCTTGAACGGCAGCAACGCCAAGTCTAGACGTCAAGAAAGGATCTTCTGAAAAGCCCTCTTGCAAGCGTCCGAAGCGCCCATCAATATACAAATTTACCTCGGGAGCATACCCGACATCTGCTCCTAATAAAAAGAGGGTGAAAGAGGCATTTTACTGATGAAGAAATTAAAAAGTATACACTAAACCAAATATGATTGAAAAATCTGAATGTTATTTATCATCTTTGATCAATGATTTAGAACCTGTTGCGCGTGTTTCCTTGCTTAATATTTCATGTACTGTCTTAACAAGCGTGACATTGAAAGACGCTCCTAAGGTCACAGGTAGAGGAAAATTTGTTCCCTGCGGTGCCGCTGATAAAAGTATTTCATTATGAAAAGATACAGGGATGCTCAACCTGGACGCGTTGATAATGAACTTCTGAAGCTGGTTTCTGAGTGCAACTTGCTGACCAGCCACGTCAGTGTCAATGCCAGATAACTTCAGAGAGCCAAAAGATGTTGATCCTAGCTCTTCCTTAAAGGTACCATGAAATTCCTTCAAGTTATGGACAGCATATGTCTGTCTAGCTCTTTCTGTTAAAGTCATGCGGTCCATGAGCAGCTGAACTCGTTGGGGTATGCTGAGCTTTGTGTTCAGCCATGGGCTTTTCTTATATGGCATAGTGACGGCGTTGGCCGCGTGAACGACTATGCAGACGAAGATGCAGCGTGTGAATGCGTCCATATTTTCACTCACCCTTTTGAATTGTCCAAACTTTTACGTTTAATCATGATATAAAATGTTATAAGTTCATGTTAAGCCACACCTGCAATACTCAGTCGCCCACTATCGATACAATCCCATATGGGCCCTTAGATAGGGTAAAACTGTCCTTGCAATAATCAGCCAGTCTTCCTGACAAGGCACAATAATAAAAAATTTTTTTTTAGATCGATGTTTATATTAAAAATAATATGGAAATATAGTAGTAAAATAAAAATGGGTAAAATGTAAATATGCTGGAATATATTAGTAATATTCTTCTGCTGCCAATTGCGCCAGCGCCAAACAAAGTCAAGAGAGGGTTTCCTAAGAAGAATAAGCTTAGTTCGTTTCTCTATGTAGATACAGATTGTATGTAACATCGAAATTGTACGGGCGAGGTGTGGCTAAACTTTAACTTTTTTTAACTTGAATGCCCCCGATATGAAATATTTGAATCGCCTCTGATGCAAAATTACAAGTCCTCAATTGATCATGAAAAATGTCCGTATGAACACATTGAAAACCACATCCCAGATAGTATACTCTAAGGTCGAAAAAATAGGCACAAACTGCTCCAAACCCGGAATTTTGTTTTGCCACGCTACAGGATTCTGCAAAGATGTATGGAACCCTGTCATTAGCAAACTCAATGAAAAGAAGAATGGCGGTTTATATTATTCGCTAGACTTCTCTGGCCACGGCTTCAGCAAAAAGGGCTTGCCTCCTCGCTCATGGAAAGTATTCAGAGATGATGTTCTTGATGTGGTAGATGATATTCGTATGCATGACTCGCGCAGGCATAACGCGGGTTTTGTAGGGGTTGGCCATAGTAAAGGTGCAACTGCGCTAGTTTTGGCTGAGATCAAGAGACCTGGCACATTTGAACAATTGATATTATTTGAGCCCATTTTGATTCCACCTTCGTATCAGCCTCCTAAAGAAAACATACTATCGACCATGACGAAAAAGAGGCGTAAATATTTTCCATCAAAAGAGGCTGCATATGATGCTTATAAGAAAAATAAAACTTTTGGAAAATTCAACAAAGATTCGCTTCGCTGTTATGTAAATGGTGGATTGGTACCTTCATGTGCGCAAAACAAACATGCAAATGGGTTTAAACTTTGCTGTGACCCAGCATGGGAAGCAGAAGTTTACAAACTAGGCTCTGCTGCGACCAATGAACAACTTCATTCCATTACTTGTCCTGTAAAAATCATATACGGTTCTGATTCAACAACAATGAAATCTCCCACAGAAACTACTAATAGCTATTATATTACTCTCGGTGAGAAGTTCAAGAATGCTGGAGCTTCCATTGCCATTGAAGCATGTGGGCACTTTATGGTTATGGAAAAGCCTGAGGCGGTAGCTTCCATCATACACACGTTGTGTAATAGTCCGAAAGGAAGTAGATCTAAGCTTTAAGTCTATATGATGGCGCAAACGCACATTGAGGCCAATCACACGGATATGTTCTGGTAGCTGCACATCAATATGATAATTATATGATTATAGTAACAAAAGTAATTTACATAAGTTTACATATGTATGAAGTGCTACTAGAATGAACTTTTTTTAATGTCACTCTCTTCGACTTTATGAACAAGGATATGGTTTGGACCATCTTTGTTCCCATAGGGTCCCTTAAACCAATCATAGCTCACTGCATAAGCAAACATTGTTCCTCGTCTACTCCAATCACAACATGATATCGTCTGGCCACAGCTGTTTCCCTTTTTTAATTTAGATTTCGTATTTTTATCCCAAAAGAAGTAGCAACCATCAGAACCAATTGTGGAAAAAGAGCCAAACTGATTGAATTTAATCTGATTAATTGGATAAACTTCTGTCATGTTTCCGTTGCTAGACTTTACACGATGGCATTTAAATACAAAGCTCTTCTTATTTGACTTATTGCCATTAAGATACTGTATGCCAACCCTTCCCTCAATACTTCCGACAGCATATCCATCTTGATCAGGAAAGCACGCAATCGTGCGATGTTGCTGATTTTTCAAGGGTGATTGTTCAGTTTTGAAGGGTCTATTGGGATCAGTGATATTGAATATATGAACCTTTTCGTTCGATAGTACACAAGCAACCATATTTTTTTTGTAATCCATCCCATATATCTTTCCATCGCATTGGAATCCGGCAACTGGAGAAGGATTTCTTAGATCCCAATAGCAGATCTTGCCATCCAAACCACCGGTGAGCAATAAGTTCATATTTGAATTTGGATTTACAAACTGGCAATAGTTAATTGGCGCCCCGTGCCTTGCAACGACTTGGCCATTTGTATCTCCGAGCTTAAACATCTTTACACTGTTATCAGCTGAAGCTAAAAATACATGGCTACCTTGAGCATTCCATGATGTATGTAGTACTGGTGCTTGAACTGGAGCTTTCCAAACTGCCTTAGCCCCCGCAATTGCATTATTATTACCATTTTGCGCAATCTGATACACATATGCATTTCCATCCCAGCAACCAGCACACAGAAAGTCTTGTGAAGGACAAAAAGACAAATCTTGTATTCCTGCTTGTTTAGGATGATCATTTATAATGAAATCGTTATTCGTATTGAAGTTATTGCTGCCGCCATTATTTCCAAGCATGCTGTTATTTCCATTGTTGTTATTCCCCCCGAAAGGACTACTATTATTGCCCCCATTGTTGTTATTTCCAAACAAACTGTTGTTGTTGCTGCTACTGTTATTACCTCCAAACAAACTTCCGCTTCCGCTTCCGCTTCCGCTATTGTTGTTGTTTCCAAATATGCTATTGCTGCTGAACATGGTATATGAAAATAACCAAATCAATCTCTTGTTCCTTTCAGAAGCTTCTCTTACACTGATTTTATATTTTTATAACTCTGCATACTAAAAGAAGAAAAGGAGAAGCAAACAGGAAAGGATAAGCACTGTATCAAAAGTATAATAAATAACCTGACTTATTTACCAAAAAATGTAACAACTTCCTTCATAGAAGTGCAAAGTTAAAAAAAAAAAACTTCACGCGTTTGCTGCGTCGCCATCCAGCTGGCATTGAAGAAACATTGCTTTGCACTTCCGCATTCCATTGAATATTCTGCTTCTATCATTGATTGAATAATTTTTAAAAAGCAAAGTGCAAACCAAAGGAAATGCAAACATTTAATCGATCATCAACAAGTTTTTACAAGTAAACCTTTCTAGCTTAACTAGACAATTTACATACATAACATAATGGGCGAAGCCGAACTCACACGTTTTTTTTCCTAGCACCAGCAGCGGTAGCTGCTGGTGCCACTTCATGGTAACAAAACGTGCATTTAATCCATACATTCGTGTGGGGATTTTCATTTTGTAATTATGGGTTACAGGTAAAATATATTCTATAATAGAATAAAAAATCTGTTTTTGTTCACCCTGCCAAAAAGCAGAGATCCCTCTCTGGTAAATAATCTAGTTAAGTAATTATTCGAATACATGCTATTGGAATATTCGAAGACTGCTAGCTAGGTCTTATTACTGCAGCTGAAGTGGGTGATATTTGCTCATACATTCTCTTCTAAACTTAGCTAGCTATGCTTATACAGGACATCATAATGTTATGATACTGCTATGTCTGCGCTTTCATCTAATGTATTTTTCACTAGTACGTATTTGAGCCATTACAAATTATTTCTTAATGAAGCTTAACTATTATCGAGTCCATAAGATCCCATTGAACAAATGTGACCACTGAATGGATCAACCAATTCACAACATCGACCTATCAATACATCAACCTGAGCAAAATACAAGAGCTTTGATGCATTTTGATTTTTTTCTGTGCAATGATCAGGCGGCAGGTGTATATCAAAGCAGCTAAATGGAATTGTGGCATTTTTTAGCTGCAAAATGCAATTGTAGTGTTTGAAAATCACTGCAAACAATTTAGTAACGTTTATTGTCATGGTAAGCGGCACTGTGGTTTCTTCCAAAAGCAAATTCACCTTTACCTTTAGACGAAAATATTTCTGACAATGACTCTTTCCTGTGAACACGTCTAATTGCCTCCGCGAGAAAGGGCGCAATGGAGATGTATTTTATCTTTGGTGGTATTTGTACATTCAAAGGGCATGCTACTGTGTTTGTGACGACAACTTGAT